>OJBR01000750.1_pt1 | contig 11893 bp, 9 predicted proteins | sample 1591161 | NCBI WGS metagenome assembly OJBR01 (sample SAMN05416803, study PRJEB24817) | seawater metagenome | isolation source: Sea water | place: Canada:Atlantic | collected 2013-07
ACGAGATCTAGTACGGTCTCGTGGGCTCGGAGATGTGTATAAGAGACAGATGTTAAAGTAAGTTCACTAAATGTCATTGAGACAACATTAAATGAAGAATTTTTAAGTTGGGAAGACTTAACATTAAACGATATGCAATTTAGCTACCCAGCGCAAAGTTTGGCCCTGTCTGCTATTAACATTAATGAACCTTTTTTACGTCTGGTCATTAATGAGGGTAGTACCACCAATATTCAACAATTAATGAAAGTGGAACAAACAAATGAGTCAGATTTAGAAACTAAAAACAGTAAGTCTGAGGTTAACAATGAAGATAGCTCAGCAGAGCAACGTTTTACAGCAGACATTAATGAAATCAATATCACCAACGGGAAGTTAGATTTCTCAGATAGCTCATTAACCCCTAAATTTAGTGCCGGAATTTACAGTTTAAACGGTGATATAACAGGGTTATCTTCTAATGAAGACAGTAGAGCAAAAATAGATTTAAAAGGTAAAGTCGATAAGTATGCACCTGTTATTATTAAAGGCGCTATAAACCCGTTAAGTCATGATGCCTTCACTGATATTGATATGTTATTCAAAGGGATCGAGTTAACAACCTTTACACCTTATAGTGGAAAATTTGCTGGCTACGCGATAGATAAAGGCAAATTAAGTTTAGGGTTAAATTATAAATTATCGAATAATAAGCTCGTTGCTGAAAATAATGTAACGTTAGACCAGCTCACTTTAGGCGATGTTGTTAATAGCGAAGAAGCCACTAGCTTACCGATCAAATTTGCATTATCAATGTTAAAAGACAGTGAAGGTGTAATAGAATTTAACTTACCTATTCGAGGTGACATTGATAACCCTGATTTTAAGTATTCAAGTTTGGTTTGGGGGGCATTAGGTAACTTGATTACCGGCATTATAAGTTCTCCATTTAAAGCATTAGCAGGTTTAGTGGAAGGGGATAATGATAACCTTGACCATGTGATTTTTACCGCAAACAGTTTTGAACTTAATGAAGCAGAGCAGGGTAAACTTGATTCTCTCGCCAAAGCATTATTGCAACGACCTTCTTTATATATCGAAATAAGAGGGCTAAGTTCCAATTTAATTGATCACGATGAAATGGCCTATGCAAAAATTTTGAAACAATTGCAGATATCGCCTAGAACCTTATCAGGCGTGCTTACTGAAGAAGAGAAAACATCGTTAGTCACTTATTACCGCTCTTTGAATAAACAAACAGAACAAGTGGTGCAAGAAAAACAGAAAGAAGCGTCGGTTAAGCAAGAGGATGCCGCTCCTGTGCTGACTGAAGAAGAGCAAGCATTCGCGAAAGAGAAGCTCTTTAATGATGCGCTTAAGTTTATGCTCGCTGAAACACCGGTAACAGATGGAGAATACTTAATGTTGGCAAAACAACGCGCATTACAAATTCAAAAACATCTGATTGAAACTGCTCAAGTGCCAAGTGTTAATGTGTTTTTACTCGATAGTAGTATTGAAATTGAAAATGATCTCGCTGATATTGAGAAATCACAAATAACGCTACCGCTTAGTTTAAAAGCAAAATAGCGATTATTTGATTATATCGACTTCCAATGCCTCTTAGAATAAGAGGCATTTTTATTTAGTGGAAGAATAGTCTTTGACGTTTAATTGATGCTTTTGCAGTTTTCTATATAGGGTTCTGACACTTATTTCTAAGTTGTCAGCAATAGTTTTGGGTTGGTTGCCAAATTGGTTAAGCAGCTTTGTTATATGCTCTTTTTCGTTTGATGACAGATTGCTTGAGTGAGTTTCTATCTCGTTTAAACCGACAAGGTTTTTTGGTAAGTGTTCAATGCTTATTGAGTCATCATCACTTAATAAGGCACTTCGTTGCACGATGTTTTTAAGCTCTCTGACATTACCAGGGTAATGATAGTGAGATAATGCGACTAAGGCTTCAGAGGTAAATTTTTTCGAGCAGAATTCACTTTTTGATAATAAATGCTCTGCTAATAGCGAAACATCAGACTTTCTTTGTCTTAATGTTGGTAAGGTAATGGGAAAAGCGGCAATTCGGTAATATAAATCTTCTCTAAATTCACCTTGCTCAACCATTTTTTCTAAATTCTTATGACTGGCACAAATTAGCCTAAAGTTTGCCACTTGCTTTTCAACACTACCGACTCGTCGATAATGACCTGTTTCAAGTAATCGTAATAGTTTCACTTGTAAATTCAGCGGCACATCGCCGATTTCATCTAAAAATAAGGTGCCGCCATTTGCCATACACACTAAGCCTTTTTTGCTTGTATTGGCACCGGTGAAAGCTCCTTTTTCGTGACCAAATAACTCTGATTCAAATAAGGATTCGTTGAGACCGGTACATTCAACTTCTATAAAAGCTTTATTAGCTCGCTTACTTGCTTGATGAATTGATAGCGCGGCGAGCTCTTTGCCTGTTCCGGTTTCACCTTGCAATAATATGCTGATATTACTCTTTGCACTACGGGTGATCATTTTGAGAAGCTCTTGAAAAGGTTTACTTTTACCAATTAATTTCAAATCACTACTAACACTACTTGCAAAATCGACTTTCTCTAGAATTTCTAAAAAACCAATGGTTATGCCGTTGTTATCTTTAACCGGCTTCATCAGAATATTGCAATAAATATCAGCTGAGCCTGTTTTATGGATATGCAATGCAGAGCTGTTCTTTCCTGTTTCTTTACATGATGAGAGCGGACACGCTTCGCCTTTTTGGTCACAAGGTTTAGAGAAATTATGTGACACCCCGTAACACTTACTTTTCCCGAGTATTACTTCTGTCGAATAAGTATCACGATAAGCCTGATTAACCGCTTCAATTGAGTAATCATGGGTAATGAATATTGCTGGTTTCTCAACAGCTTCGATGATTGCTTGAATAGTTTGATGTACCACTTGCCGTAAACCTTTTGATTTTTTACGTCATAATTGACGTTCGTTGTCGCTATTTTATGTCATTTTTGTCTCTAATAAAGATTGTTTTGAACTGGTTTGTATGATTTTATTAAATTCCTTTATTTTTCAGCTGGTTAAATGTTGTTTTTTTATGGCGTGTTTATTGCTAAATAGTCATTAAGTAATAACTAGATCTAATCGATTAACCGTGGGTTAAACAACTAGGTTCAACGGCAAGTTGTATAATCGTTCGTCATTTGGTCGTAATTAAAACTACCGCGGTTATAACGATCAGCTATATTTACTTTAACCCAGTGCCACTCTAAAAACTCGAATACTAGTTGAAGGCACAGCAAAACAACTTTTAATAACAAAAGCACAGAAGTGAGAGTAATTAACATGATAAGTGAAGCTTTAGTTGAATTATCGCGATGGCAGTTTGCTGTTACCGCACTATTCCATTTTTTGTTTGTTCCCTTAACCATCGGTTTAACATGGATTTTATTCATCATGGAAGCTGTATATGTCATGACAGGGCGTGAAATTTATCGCGATATGACAAAGTTTTGGGGCAAGCTATTTGGTATCAATTTTGCGATTGGTGTTGCTACCGGTCTAACGATGGAGTTCGAGTTTGGCACGAATTGGTCATATTACTCTCATTATGTAGGCGATGTGTTTGGCGCACCGCTAGCAATTGAAGGGTTAATGGCCTTTTTTCTTGAATCTACTTTTGTTGGGATGTTCTTTTTAGGTTGGGATAGATTAAGTAAACGTCAGCATTTAATGGGCACATTTCTTATGGCGTTAGGTACCAATTTTTCTGCGTTATGGATATTGATTGCCAATGGTTGGATGCAAAACCCCGTGGGAAGTGAATTTAACTACATGACAATGCGTATGGAGCTGGTGAGCTTTAGCGAAATTATTTTCAATCCGGTTGCACAAGTTAAATTTATTCACACGGTAGCGGGTGGTTACGTTGCTGGTTCAATGTTTGTGTTGAGCATTAGCAGTTATTACTTACTTAAAGGCAGAGATATTGCGTTTGCTAAACGTTCTTTTTCAGTTGCCGCAGGATTTGGTCTGGCAGCGATTTTCTCCGTTATTTTATTAGGTGATGAATCAGGTTATGAAGTAGGTGAAGTACAAAGAGTTAAGCTTGCTGCTATTGAAGCCGAATATCACACCGAGCCAGCACCAGCGGCATTTACCTTAATCGGCATACCAGATGATGAAGCCATGGAAACCCATTATGCCGTGAAAATTCCCTATGCACTGGGACTTATTGCCACGCGCTCATTAGACGAACAAGTTACTGGGTTACGGGACTTACAAAAAGCGCATGAACCGCGTATTCGAAACGGTATGATTGCTTACAAGTACTTAGTAAAACTACGTAATGGCGAAGACACGCCTGAAAATATCGCTAAATTTAATGAGACTAAACATGACCTTGGCTATGGCTTATTACTCAAACGTTATACCGATAAAGTGGTCGATGCGACTGAAGCACAAATACAAATGGCTGTTAAAGATTCTACACCACCCGTTGCACCAGTCTTCTGGGCATTTAGAATGATGGTAGCTTCTGGCTTTATTATGTTATTACTATTTTGTTTAGCCTTTTATTTTAATGCACGACGTCAAATAGAACAAAAACGCTGGTTATTGAAATCAATATTTTATGCATTACCGCTACCCTGGATAGCGATAGAAACAGGCTGGTTTGTTGCTGAATTTGGTCGTCAGCCTTGGGCTATCAGTGAAGTTTTACCGACTTTTTTATCTACATCATCGTTAGCGGCAAGTGATGTACTGTTTTCTCTGGTTGCCTTCATCATTGTTTACAGCATTTTATTCGTGATTGAAATGTATTTGATGATTAAGTTTGCGCGTTTGGGTCCGAGTGCTTTACACACGGGACGTTATCATTTTGAACAAGCACCAGAGTTAACCTCTGGTCTTCGCAGCCAGAATTCTTAAGGGGAAAAACATGTTTGATTACGAAACATTAAAATTTTTATGGTGGTGTTTAATCGGTTTTCTTTTCATTGGTTTTGCCATCACCGATGGTATGGATATGGGCGTAGGCGGTTTATTACCCTTTGTTGCCAAAAGAGATGTTGAGAGCCGTGTGGTTATCAACACTGTCGGCGCACATTGGGATGGCAACCAAGTTTGGTTTATTACCGCTGGTGCTTCATTATTTGCTGCGTGGCCGTTAGTGTACGCCACTGCATTTAGCGGCTTTTATTTTGCCATGATGTTAACACTTTTTAGTTTGTTTTTACGTCCACTTGCCTTTGATTATCGTAGTAAAATCGATTCTTTAAAATGGCGTACTAATTGGGACAAGGCATTATTTGTTGGCTCTATGGTGCCGCCGTTAGTGTTCGGTGTTGCCTTTGGTAATTTATTACAAGGTGTGCCTTTTAGCTTTGATTCGCTCATGCGGGTAACGTATACAGGTTCATTTTTTGCTTTATTTACCCCTTTTACCTTATTAACAGGTGTAGTAAGCGTATGCATGATGTTGCTGCATGGTTCAACATGGTTGGTAATGCGCACAGATGCTGATGTGGCTCAACGTTCGGCTAATATAGGTCGTGTTATTTCAGTAGTACTAACGCTTGCTTTTGCTCTTGCTGGTGTCATGGTGTGGCAAAGTATTGATGGTTATTTAGTTATTAGTACTATCGATACAATGGGACAAGCACAGCCAACAATAAAAGAAGTGACAACAGCTTCAGGCGCTTGGCTTGATAATTATAAAGAGACTCCATTATTATGGCTGGTACCTGCTGTAGGGGTAGCTACGCCAGTATTTGTGGCATTTTTATTGAGCATAAAAAGTAAGAGTACTCCAGTCAAAGTATTTGCTTTTATCGGAAGCTCTTTCACTATTATCAGTATCATCTTAACCGCGGGTATTGCTATGTTTCCCTTCGTTCTGCCATCAAGTAGCCAACCTAATCACAGTTTATTAATGTGGGACACCGTGTCTAGTGAAGGAACGTTAGGCTTAATGCTTACGGTAGTCGCCGTTTTTATTCCTATTATTATTGGTTATACCCTTTGGTGTTACAAGAAAATGTGGCGTACGGTTACTGTGGCCGAAATTGAGCAAAACAATCACACCGCCTATTAATTTGGTTGGCACCAAACTAAACAAGAGTAGAGGAAAAAATATGTGGTATTTCAGTTGGATTTTAGGCGTATTACTCGCAGTGTCATTGGGCATTATTAATGTGATGTGGTATGAAATGGAGCAACATGTAGATAATGTTGCTAAAGACCAAGACAATGATGATCAAGTATAAAATAACACTGCATTGACAGAAACGAGCCAGTAATTAGCGATTAACAAACCAGTAGTATGCGGACAACTATGACAGAGAAAAATGCACAGCAAAAAAAGCAAGTTGATGACTGGCTCAAATATCAGAAAAAATATGCTCACGGTAAGTTAAGCCGCGCTATTGCCCTAGGATCATTGAATGGATTATTAATGATAATCCAAACCGCAATGCTCGCTTACCTTATTGATTTAGTGATATTTCCAAGTGAAGATCTGAGTTTAACGAATAACTTAAGCAACGGTGCAATCACGGAGGGTACTCTTTTTTCAGAAACCACTTTAATAAGCATGGCATTAGTTGGCATTATTTTTTGTCGTGCAGCATTAGGGTATTTTAGTGAATGTTATAGTCGTCGCGGTGCTATGAACATTAAAGGCAATATTCGTTCACGACTACTTAACCGTTTATTTCAGTTTGGTCCCGCTTACACGCAAACTAAAGGCAGTGCCAAGTTAAGTCACTTATTGCACCAAGGTATCGATTCATTGGAAGATTACTTTGCGGGTTATCTTCCGGTAATTGCTTATTGTGCCGTTATCCCTTTAGCCATACTCATCGCGGTATTTCCCGTTGATTGGCAATCAGGGTTAATTTTATTAATTACTGCGCCTATGGTGCCATTTTTCATGATACTCATTGGTCATAAGGCACAGCGTTTAAATCAAGAACATTGGGCTAAGTTACAGCGAATGAGCAGTCACTTTCTCGATATTATCCAAGGGTTAACACAGCTTAAAATATTCAACGCGTCACGCAGAGAAATCGCTGCCGTCAAAAAAATTAGTGATGATTATGGTGATGAGACCATGGGCATTTTAAAAATAGCTTTTTTGTCGTCATTTGTTTTAGAGTTTTTAGCTTCTATTTCAATCGCATTGGTGGCTGTGATACTGGGATTTCGTTTGTATTATGGCGATGTGGGTTATGTTTTTGCACTATGGGTTTTATTACTTGCGCCTGAGTTTTATCTGCCTTTTAGACAACTCGGTACTCAGTATCATGCAAAGATGGCTGGCGTTACAGCAGCAGAGGACTTAGTTGAAATACTGAGTCAGCCACAAGTACATTATTCACTAGAAGAAAAATTTACAGCACCATTTGAAATCAGCCTTGTGCAGGCAGAGTATGCTTACCCCGAGCGTAGTAATGCCTTAACTCAAGTAAATATTGAGTTTTCATCTCAGGGGTTATATGCCGTTATAGGCGAAAGTGGCTCTGGCAAGTCAACTTTAATCGACATGGTATTGGGGTTTGTTGAGCCAGATTTTGGTCAAGTAGCAGTCAACGGTCAGCCTTTAACAGCTGCTAATCGTGATCACTGGTTGAAGCATTGCGGATGGATTTCCCAACAAGCACAAGTATTCTATGGTTCATTAGCTTTTAATATTGCCTTATCTGACAATTATCAAGATGACTTGGTGATTGAAGCACTAGAAAAAGCAGGATTAGCTAGTTTTGTGCAAACGCTTGAACAAGGTATTGAGAGTGGAATTGGCGAAGACGGTGCAGGTCTTTCAGGTGGACAAGCACAACGTTTAGCACTTGCGCGAGTATTCTATCATCAACCCGATGTGTTGATACTGGATGAACCAACAAGCCACCTTGACCAGCAAACGGAACAAATCATTACCGCTTCAATCAATGCGTATGCTGAAAATCATATTGTCATTGTTATTGCTCATCGTTTACATACTGTTATCGACGCTAAAAAAATCATCGTGCTTGAACAAGGCAAAGTCATCGAAACAGGCACGCATCAAGAGCTGTTAAATCATGATGGCTATTATGCGCAGCAAATTAACTTATGAGCTGCATTAATGAAGGTGTAAATGTATGAAGGTCTTTATACGCTTAATTAAGTTACTTAAGCCGCAGTTGCCGTTAATGTTACTGGGCGCATTATTGTCAGTCATTACCGTATTAGCCAATATCAGTTTACTGGCAGTGTCAGGCTGGTTTATTACCTTGATGGCTATCGCCGGAACTACGGGCATCACGGTAAATTATTTTACTCCGGCGGCAATTATTCGATTTTTAGCCATAGTTCGCACTGCGGGTCGATATGCTGAGCGGATGTTAACGCATAGAGCAACGTTTAATGCATTAGCATATTTACGTCATTACTTTTATCAACAACTAGAGCCGTTATTACCTTATTATCGAATTAATTTACGTTCGGGTGACCTGTTAGCAAGGTTGCAGCAAGATATAGATAATCTTGATAACTTCTATTTACGAGTACTGTTACCTATAGTGGTTGCGCTAATTTCAGTGCCTATCGTTTGTTATGCCTTAGCGCTTTTCTCATCAACTATTGCTTGGGTCATGCTCGCGGCACTGTTAATTGTTGGCCTTATTTTTCCAGCGATCAGCTATTTAGCGTCAACAGCACTCTCGAAAGAGAAATCTCACTTAGAAAGTCATCTCACTGAAGAGCTAGTCAATGGTATTGGCGCTATTAAAACGCTATTGGTTTATCAAGTTAATATCAGTTATCAGCGCTCAATAGCGAGCATAACCAAGCAATATTATGGTGTGCGTTATCGTTTAGTTAAAATTAATGCCAGATTAAGCGCGATAACCTTTTTACTTATTCATTTATCAGCATTAGCGTGTTTATTACTGCTTTTACCACAGTTATCAACGGGTGAAGTTGACAGTAAATCTTTAGTCGCGGTTGTTTTATTGGTATTGGTGAGCTTTGAAACTGTCAGCAGTTTGCCGTTAGCATTGCAGTTATTACCGCAAAGCCTCGCTAGTGCGCAGAGGTTATTCGCGATTATTGATAAAGAGATACCCACTGATATTGGCGTTGAAACAGTGACACATGGTGACATTCAATTTGAGAACTTCACTTTTAGTTATCCAGAGAGTAAAACGCCTAGTTTACTCGATATTAATTTCTCAATAAAAGCAGGCGAAAAAGTTGCGGTTATTGGCGCAAGCGGAGCAGGGAAGTCAACGTTAGTTAATTTACTGATGGGCTTTTGGCCAACGGGAGATGCGTTGTCATCTACTGAATGTGCATCAACAGCAGATATATCAAATACTACTACTAAAAGTAATAAGGGCAGTATTAGCATTGCACAATGTGATTTAAACTTGATAGCGCGTGAATCTCTACGTCAACACATTGCTTTGATGAGCCAACAAGGACATGTTTTTGAGGCAAGTATTAGTGATAACTTACGCTTAGCTAAACACGATGCAACGCAAGATGAGATGCGAAAAGTCTGTCAACTAGTCAACTTAATTGACTTTATTGATGGCTTACCCAATGGTTTCGATACTTGGTTAGGCACCAGCGGCTCTGGACTGTCAGGTGGACAAGCTCAGCGATTACAAATTGCCCAGTTACTATTGCGCTCAGCCAGTGTCTTGATTTTAGATGAGCCTACCAAAGGCTTAGATCGTCACAATGAAGAACAGATTATGAGTAATATCTTAGCCCATGTTAAACAACAGCAACAAAGCTTACTGGTGATCACTCATAAACCTTTGATGTTAGAGAAAATGGATAAAATAATCGTTATGGAGCAAGGAAAAATTGTTGCGCAAGGCGAGCACAGCCAATTGGTTAACAGTAACGATTATTATCAAAAACTATTAAATTATTTTTAAATACAACTCACGCAATTCACACAACTATGGAGCAGTAAATGAAATCAATGAGCATGAAGGTGTTTTTAGTTAGCACCTTATCAATCTTACCCTTGCTGGCAAATTCAGGAGAAATAGCGACTAACTCAGACACTTTAGCAGCACGATCGTTAGTAAAAGCCTTCGGTAGCGATTTAAAGCACGTATTAAAAACGTCGATGAAATCAGGTGGGCCTATAAAAGCATTGGATCAGTGTCATATTCAAGCTGGCCCCATTGCTCAAGAAAACTCTTTATCATCAGGCTGGGAAATCGGCAGGACTTCATTGAAAGTTCGAAACGAAAACAACGCCTCTGATGAATGGGAAATGACGACACTGCTTCAATTTGAAAAACGTAAAGCGGCAGGTGAAAATTTAAAAACTATGGAATACGCTGAAACGGTAAAAGTAGGCGATAAAAAAGTTTACCGTTATATGAAGCCAATACCTACCGCTGGCTTATGTGTTACCTGTCATGGTGGGGAAATGTCTGAAGAAATCACCAAGAAAATTAAGTCGCTGTATCCTAACGATCAGGCAACAGGGTTTATGGTTGGTGATATTCGAGGGGCTTTCACCTTACAAAAAATAATTAAGTAAAAGCTTGGATAAAATCAGACTATGCTGAGAAGTGCTCAGCAGTGAACAGTGAGTATTAGACGCTTAAAAGGCTTAAAAGCGTTTCTAATACTCGCTGAACAATAAAGTATGTAGTCACTCTATATAAAAGATTATTTCAATAAATACAGCATTGATGTTTTTAATTTCATCGGTTTAACGGGTTTATTCAATAATAAAATTTCGCTATCTTTAACTTCTTTTTTCAGCTGTTTACTGTAATTAGCGGTGATCATCATCACGGGTAATGGTTTATCTCGACAGTGGTTAATTTCTTTTGCTACATCGAAGCCATTTACGCCGTCATCCAGGTGGTAATCGACGATTAATATATCAGCATGTTCATGACTGATATCCACTTGTTGTTGCAAGTCCTCAAGGCTGGTGGCCGTTATTACCACACACTCCCAACCTTCTAAAAGTTGTGACATACCAGCACAAACACTTGCATCATTATCTACCAGCCAAATTTTGCTCTTCGCTAATACTGGGGTATCCATAATATAATTAAGCGGATCACTCGACTGAGGTAAATCACTTATTTTTCCTAACGGTACTTTTACTGAAAACACCGAACCTTTACCTAAGGCAGAGTTAACATTAATCGGGTGTTCCAGTACTTTAGAAATTTTATCGACTATGGCTAACCCTAAACCAAGGCCATTACGAAACGCAGTTTGAGAAGCCTTAAGACGTTTAAACTCTTTAAATATTTCTTTAATTTGGTCTTGAGCAATGCCGGTACCATTGTCCCATACCTCGATAGATAAGTGGTTACCTTGACGTCGACAGCCCAATAACACTTTGCCATTATTAGTATATCTAAAAGCGTTTGATAGAAAATTACGCAGTATGCGGGCGAGTAATACACTGTCGCTGTTTACCACAACATCGCTACTGACATAGTGTAATTCCACTTGAAATTGCCCACTGATTTGTTGGTACTCACTCACTAGATTGTTGAGTAATTCTGACAATTTAAAAGAGCTCTTATCGGCTTTAACTACACCAGCATCAAGCTTTGAAATATCAACCAGCGTTGAGATTAGATTCTCTAAATCGTCTAACGAATTAGCGACCGAGTTAAGCTGATTTTTAGTTTTATCTTCTAAAGGACGTTCCATTAATGAACTGGTAAACAACTGGGCAGCATTTAATGGTTGTAATAAATCATGACTCACGGCAGCAAGAAATTTCGTTTTTGAAACATTGGCAAACTCTGCTTCACTTTTTGCTTTGACTAAATTGGATTGTGCCTGGCGTCGTTCTTCTACTTCCACTTGCAGTTTGTCATTTAAACCTGTCTCTTATACACATCTCCGAGCCCACGAGACCGTACTAGATCTC
>OJBR01000751.1_pt1 | contig 11875 bp, 10 predicted proteins | sample 1591161 | NCBI WGS metagenome assembly OJBR01 (sample SAMN05416803, study PRJEB24817) | seawater metagenome | isolation source: Sea water | place: Canada:Atlantic | collected 2013-07
AAAAACCGCTGGACGCATTCTGAGGCGGTCACTTATTAATGCGGATTGGTATTAGTATTACCGCTTCCACCATGCTATAGCGATCGGAGGTTGCTCAAGATTGAAAACTTGGCCAAACAGAGGGGTGCTCAAGGTAACCCTTTGTTTATCAGCGGCAGTTGTTACACGATTTAATGGCTCGTACCAGGCATGAAAGGCCAAATCGAACGTGCCATTGTGGATAGGTACCATCACCTTACCCGCCAAGTCGATGTGCGCTTGTACTGAGTCTTCTGGTGTCATGTGAATGTCAGCCCAGTCGCTGTCGTACGCGCCGGTTTCAATAAAGGTCAAATCAAACGGGCCATATTTATCGCCGATCGTTTTAAAACCTGAGAAGTAGCCCGAATCACCACTAAAATAAAACCTGCTTTGGGGCGTGTTGATCACCCATGAACCCCACAAGGTAGTGTTGCCATCACCAATACCACGCCCCGAGAAATGTTGAGTAGGGGTAAATGCGACGAGTCCGTGCTCTGTTTGATATTCTTGCCACCAATCAAATTGTTTGATTTTCTCGCTATTCACACCCCATTTTTGCAAATCCCCTTCTACTCCTAAAGGCACCAGAAACTCAGTTGTTTTGGCATTTAGTGATTTAATTGCGGCTTTGTCTAAATGGTCATAATGATTGTGTGATATCAATACTTTATCAATCGGTGGCAGCTCATCAATACTAATAGGAGTGGGCTCAAAGCGCTTCGGACCGATAAAAGAAAACGGTGATGCTCGCTTTGAGAAAACCGGGTCGATTAACCAATACTCACCGTACATTTTAAGCAAGATAGAGGAATGCCCTAGCTTAACAAAATGCACTGTATCAACACTTAGAGCATCAAGCTGGGCGCGGGTAACTTGTTGCATGGGCACATGCCCATCAGGCACGGCATCTATTTTTTTCTCGGTAAAATAACGCGCAAAAATTCCCACCGTTTTCCCAAAAGTTGGCGGTTCACTAGGAACTGAATTGCGAAACTTACCATTATGGAAATGTGCACTTTGCATTTCCCCTTCGGGTAAAGTGGCCACTAATTCTTTATTCAAGATCCACGCTCCTATAATACTGCCCATCACAATGATGACTATGCTGGAAATGAGAATTCTCATTCAGCCTCCAAAAAAGTAAACTACTGAGTGTAACTTATCACAGAAAAACAAAAAGTAAACTGTTAAGTTTACTTTTAATCAGGTAGTATTTATACCATTCCACGTTAATAACTGATCCCTTAATCAAAAACCGCTGGACGCATTCTGAGACCGGCACTTATTAATGCGGATTGGTATTAGCCATAAAGGAAGGGCAAAGATGAAGTTATCCGACAAAAAACGTATCAACATACTCGATGCAGCAGAACAGTTGTTCTTTGAAAGTGGCGTTGAACACACCACCATGGACCAAATTGCCAAAGCCGCACAGGCCTCGAAACGCACTGTATACAACCATTTTTCAACCAAAGAAGTGCTTTTTCACGCGATCATTGGGCGCATGGTTGAACACCTTGACCAAGCACAAGATGTAACCTTTGACTCCCAGGTGTCAATCAAGGCTCAGCTAACTGTTATCGCCCAACAAGAAGTTGCCTTATTGAACTCTCAACACTTTTTGCGCATCGCCAAAATTGCGTTTATACAAATGCTTCAGCAAGCAGAGCTGGCAAAAGATATCGCTAATAATCAGTTTGGTTGCATGCGTTATTTAGAGGTTTTTTTACAAGATGCCAATGCCGCCAGCACACTACAAATAGAGGATGTAGAGTTCGCTGCCAAACAGTTTGTTTACCAGCTAAAGTCATTTATTTTTTACCCTGTTTTATTCGGTTTTGAAATACCCGAATCCCTGCCCGTCGAGAAGATTATTGAGCAATCCGTCACCACTTTTCTGTCTCGCTATCAAGGTCAGCTAGATAGCGTTTGAGGGTAAAGGCAATGAAAAACGGAAAATAGAGCCGTCTCCGGACTCAGGCACTGAATATGAAAGATGGCCGCCAAGCAAGTCAGCACTTTTCTTAACCATGTATAAACCTAACCCCGTTCCAATCGAAGCTTTAGGGTGAAAACGTTCAAACATTTGAAATAGCTTATCTCTGTGTATAGAGGGTACGCCTAAACCGTTGTCCTGCACTTCTAATACAAATTCATGCTTGGTCTTGTAGGTTACCACCCGAATGAAAGAGTTCGCTTTGCTGGTATCTTGATATTTAATCGCATTGGAAATGAAATTATCCACAACCTGAGTGAATTTATTGGGTTTAGTTTGCAGTGTTCCTATGTATTCGAATTGGGTTTTGATATCCAACCGAGTAAAGTTTTCCATATGGCTCAGTGCATCTAATGTTTCATACACCACATCTGACACATCAACAGGGAGTGAGGCTTCATCTTGCAGCTTAATTTTACTCACATCAAGCACACCGCTGACTAACTCACTGAGTTTAGCGATACCATTTTGACTGGCTTGCAATGTCTTGAGCGCTTTAGGTAAATCACCTTTTTTAATATATTCGGCCACCATATTCATGACGTAATCCATTGAGCTAAGCGGGGAGCGCAAGTCATGAGTGACACGGTAAGCGAACTCTTCCATTTCTCGCTTCGCTGAAAGTAACGCTTCAGAACTTTTCTTCTGGGCGGTGATATCTTGAATTTGCGAAATAAAATAAAGTGGTTGGTGGGCGTCATCTCTGACCAGAGAAACCGTTAGCTTGGCCCATATCAAGCTGCCCGATTTATGAAAATAGCGCTTCTCCATATTGTAGGTTTGAATATCATTGGCCAGCAGCTGTTTTACAAAGGTTAAATCAGCCTGTAAGTCATCTGGATGGGTAATCGTTTGAAAATCGATGGCTAGCAGCTCCCGCTCGCTGTAACCCACAATATTACAGACGGCTTTATTCACTTTCAGCCAAGTACCGTCTGGCGCAATCAAGGCCATACCTATCGCTGAATGCTCCATCGCAAGACGAAACATGTCCTTGTGGCCCAAATCAACCTGAGGAGCCGACAGTATTCTTTCCCTGAATTTACTGATTATTTTTTTTACCATGAAAAACCTACAGTATGTTACTTCGATGCAGTGGGTTCTTAATAAGAAAAATAAACTTTTGTATGCTAGTTAGCTAGCATAATGCGCTGTAAAACGGCAAACCTAGACTAAAGTTCAATGTTTGCCGTCAAGATACTTATAAACTGAATGAAGAAACACATTTGTAGGAATAAAGTAAAAAAGAGGGATAAAATATGACTCGTACCGCCACCTATTAACTAGGCAGCGGCTGAGTGTAAAAAAGGTGGAGTTGGCCGATAAGCCGGGTTCTGTCGTGGGCAACCATTCATCTAGGCCAGCAATCACTCGCTGGCTCAAGCAACACACCCGATCTCAACGTGGGCCACGCCATAAGAGATCCTATTTGGTCTTGCTCCGGGTGGAGTTTACCTTGCCACACACTGTTACCAGTGGTGCGGTGCGCTCTTACCGCACCCTTTCACCCTTACCGGCGCTTTCGCGCTTAGGCGGTTTCCTCTCTGCTGCACTTGTCGTCGGCTTTCGCCGCCCAGGCGTTACCTGGCACCCTGCCCTGTGGAGCCCGGACTTTCCTCCCCTTATTAACACAAGTGCACTAGGTACTAGCCCTAGAGACACTGCCCAATAAGCGGCGATTGCCTGGCCAACTCCGGAGGCGGATTCTACGCAGGTTATCCCTGAGTTACAATCTAGATTACGCTCCTTTAATCATCCAGGTTTCAGCTTTGAGTGCACAACTGCAAAAGTGCATAACTATAAAAGCACAGCTATAAAAAATCGCAGCTACAAAAACGCCGCAATGAATGCGGCGTTTCTCAGTCAATATTGACTATTTAATGACAATAATGGTGCTTGCTAGATACTGACTCGTTTATACGGGCGATATTCCGCTTGCCAGAAATTCCCTTCAATTCGTTCAGTGAGTATTTCATCGCTCACTTCTAGCGCTAAGCCTTGTTTCTGGGCAACCTTACCCACGTCAAACGCGATCTTCTTACTTAACTGTGCAATGCCTGTTAGCGGTGGCAACAATTCGTGCCCTGTGCCGCTGGCCAGAGGTGACGCATTGGCTAATGCAGCACTGGTGGCCATTAGCATTTCATCACTAATAAGGCTGGCTTTAGCTGCTAGCACACCCAAGCCAATTCCTGGGAAGATATAACTGTTGTTACACTGGGCAATTGGGTAGGTTTTACCTTGGTATTCTACCGGCTTAAACGGGCTACCCGTGGCGATGATCACTTGACCATTAGTCCACTCGATAACATTCTCAGGACGTGCTTCCACCTGACGAGACGGGTTACTTAACGGGAAGATGATCGGCAAGTCACAATGGCGCTTCATTTCTTTAATCACTTGCTCAGTGAATAAACCGGCCTGCCCAGACACACCAATTAAAATACTGGGTTTTACTTGGCTGACGGTTTCAAGCAAAGTCGGATACTGAGCTGATTTTTGCCATGCCACTAGGTTCGCTAAAGGCTGTGCAAGGCGGTATTGGAAATCACGTAGGCCTTCCATGTCATCCGTTACCAAACCGAATCGGTCAATCATAAAGACTTGGCTGCGTGCCTGCGCGTCAGAAATACCTTCACTGGTCATCTGCTTGATGATTTGTTCTGCAATACCACAACCCGCTGAACCTGCTCCAACAAACACCACACGCTGGTTGCTTAGTTTTTCACCTTTGGTTTTACAGGCGGCTAAAATCGTGCCCACAGTTACAGCCGCAGTGCCCTGAATGTCATCATTAAAGCAACAGACTTTATCTCGATAGCGTTCAAGCAACGGCATGGCATTGGGCTGAGCAAAGTCTTCAAATTGCAGCATGACCTCAGGCCAGCGCTTTAATACGGCTTTGATAAACATATCGACAAATTCGTCGTACTCAGCTTGGCCGATACGTTTGTGACGTGCACCCATATACATGGGGTCGTTTAACAACTTTTCGTTGTTGGTACCTACATCTAACATAACAGGCAAGGTATACGCTGGGCTAATGCCCCCACACGCGGTATACAAAGATAACTTACCGATAGGGATGCCCATGCCGCCAATGCCCTGGTCGCCTAACCCAAGGATACGTTCACCGTCGGTCACCACGATAACTTTCACTTTACGCTTAGTGGCGTTACGTATGATGTCATCCATTTGATGACGCTCAGAGTAGGAAATAAACAAGCCCCTAGAGCTGCGATAAATATCGGAAAATTGCTCACATGCATCACCCACAGTCGGGGTATAGATGATCGGCATCATTTCATCAATATGCTGCTGGATAAGACGGTAATACAGGGTTTCGTTATTATCTTGGATGGCGCGCAAATAAATATGTTTATTGATCGGTTCGTTGAAACTCGAATACTGCATATAGGCTCGTTCAACTTGTTCTTCAATACTTTCATAACGCGGCGGAATCAAACCTGTAAGGTTGAACGCTACGCGTTCTTGGGCGGTAAATGCACTGCCTTTATTGAGCAAAGGGGTTTCAAGCAAAGATGGGCCTGAATGAGGAATATATAACGCACTTTTAGGCGTTGAGCTACTCATAAAAAGTGTCCTGTTTGGCGCGAAGACAAAGCCTTCGCATAAAATTTAAACGCGAAATATTAAAAAATGCCGCTAAGCGCAATCGAAAGTCCTAGTTTACATCGACCACCCTAACAGCATTTTGATTGAAAGTGCGAGAGTGTTATTTACGTTAAATAACGGCACTGACATTTGACTACTATGATGCCTTAAAAAATGTCTTCAAGTGGTTTGCTTTGTTCATCATTTTCGTCTGCTGGGTCAACAAACTCACTGTCGCTCACATAACTTGTCGGTGCGGTCCCTGGCATAAAATATTCAAACATGGATGTATGGTCAGTATGCTGAGTTAACTTACCCGAAGCGCGATCAATACGTGTTGTGACCAAGTCTGTGGGCATAGGGCGTTTCTTTTCAGGTACGCCATCTAATGCGCGCTGCATGAAGCGGATCCAAGCTGGCTCGGCAGCTTTTGCGCCATCTTCACCACCTATCATGGCATTGCCGATAAAGTTAAATTTTTGCGGGTTTTTATTCACTAGATTTTGGTTACGCGATGCCCGCCCTAAACTGCGGCTCATGTCGTCGAACCCAACCCAAACCGTGGCCACTAAATCGTTGGTAAAACCACTAAACCAGGTATCTTTCGAATCATTTGTGGTACCGGTTTTTCCGGCAATATCAGCTCGTTGCAGTAAGTTACTCGCTCGCCAGCCAGTCCCTTGCCAATAGGTTTTTTTATTCCAGTTACCATTGGTTTTCACTGCTGTACGCATCATTTCTGCGACTAAAAAGGCATTGTCTTCATCCAGCACTCTAGGTGCTGAGCGTATTGGTTCAGGTGTGTCGTTAGTGCTGCTTCCATTGTCGTCGTTTTGTGCAAATGGTTCTGCGTTTAATTCGGCCGCGAGCATGGCTTCTATGTCCATGGTATCTGTGGTGGTATCTTCAACCGTCTCTTGCTTTTGAGCATCACCACACGGATCGCATGCTTGTACTGGGTTAGCTTTCCAAAGTACCTTCCCATAATCATCTTCTATGCGCTCAACAAAATGCGGCTCAATTAAAAAGCCTCCGTTTGCGATGACCGACAAGGCCGTGGCGACTTCCAATGGGGTATGCGAGCCAGAACCCAATGACACCGTTTCATCATTGGGAATTTCAGATAAATCAAAGCCAAAGCGCGTTAAGTGTTGGCGCACTTTTTCAAGCCCAACAGCGCGCACCAAGCGCACCGACACCACGTTTTTCGATTTACCTAAGGCAACACGCAGGCGAATTGGCCCATCGTATTCCGGAGGTGAGTTTTCAGGTCGCCACGCGTTGCCCGTCCCCCGCTCCCACTGGTTAATAGGCGCATCGTTAATAATACTGGCTAAGGTAAATCCATTGGCTAACGCAGAGGAGTAAATAAACGGCTTGATGTTCGAGCCAACCTGACGCTTTGCCTGCGTGGCTCGGTTAAATTGACTTTGGTAGAAACTGTAGCCGCCAATAACCGCTTGAGCGGCACCGTTGTGAGGGTTAAGCGCGATAAAGGCACTGCTGGCGTCTGGGTACTGAGTAAGTTGCCAGTGCTTATCATCTTCACGCTGGCGAATAAGGATCAGCGACCCCTCAGTTAGAATATCACTGGCTGTTTCTGGTTTATTACCTTGTCTGGTGTCTGTTATGTATTTACGTGCCCAATCGAGCCCATCCCAGTCGATAACACTGTAGCGCCCTTCACGGGTAAAAACGGTAATGTCTTTTTCATTTACTTTGACCACGATCGCCGGTCGCATAGTTTCATAGGTTTTATAGTCTTCTAAGAAACTGTGCATACGCTCTTCATCCCAAGGCTCATTGGAAATAGCCGATGTCACTTCTATCTCTTTGTCGTCATCAGATGTTGCCGGTAAATCCTTAGGGATCCACAACTGTTGCTCCGGGCCGCGGTAACCGTGGCGCTCATCATAGTCATGTAAGTTACGCTGGATTGCTTTTTGGGCAGCTAATTGAGTAGAAGAAGGTACGGTGGCGTATACCTGATATCCGCCGGTTTCGGCCTCTTCTTTGCCATATAGCTCAACCATTTCATTCCAGATCAAATCTGCCAAGTAGGGCGCCGAAAATTCGATTTCAGCTCCGTGTTTCTTGGCAGTAATCGGAGCATTCACGGCCTCGTCGAATTGTGCTTGCGTAATGTATTTTTCATCTAACATACGTAGCAGAACAACGCGGCGGCGTGCTTTTGAGCGCTCAGGTCGACTAATAGGGTTAAGCACCGAAGGCGCTTGTGGCAAACCTGCTATCGTCGCCATTTGCGCTAGTGTCAGCTCATTTACCGTTTTGCCATAATAAACCTGCGCGGCGGCACCAAAGCCAAATGAGCGATGTCCTAATTCAACTTTGTTTAAGTACAATTCTAATATTTCTTGTTTAGTGAGCAGTTGCTCCATGTGCCAAGCAATAAATATTTCTTTAATTTTACGCACGTAGGTTTTGTCTCGGGTTAAAAAGAACCCTCGGGCCAACTGCATGGTTAAAGTACTACCGCCCTGTCCTTTCTCACCGGTCAAAATTAGGTTGACCACAGCCCGCGCCATGCCGATAGGGTCTACTCCTGGATGCTGATAAAAACGGCTATCTTCTGTGGCCAAAACGGCATTAATTAAGTCTTGCGGCACATCTTCAATGGTAAGCGGAATGCGGCGTTTAACGCCAAATTGTGAAATCAATTTGCCATCTTGGGTGTATACCCGCATAGGCGTTTGCAGGCGCACATCCTTGAGCATATCCACACTAGGTAGGTCAGGTTTCATGTAAAAATAAAGGGCAAAAGTCGTGACAACACCAACGACAAAAGCAAGGATAAGAATCAAAAATGCGGGCTTTAAAAACTTCACGAAAACAATATTACCAAGACAAGTTGCAATAAATGACTCATATTTTATACCTAAGTACCGTTATAAGAACCATAAATAATTAAAAATTAAGCAATAATACTAACATCCTGCTTAGTATATTTGCATCGGAACCTTACGTGTTTAACAAATTATTGGCTAAAAAAACGCAGCACCTTATTGGACTCGACATAGGCACCCGCTATGTTAAGGCCATATTGCTAGAAAAAACCAAGCAACACACAAATGTGTTGGCAATAGCGTGCGAGCCAATCAATGGAAATGCCTTTGCAGAGCGTGAAGTCAAAGATTACGAAGCCTTAAGCCAAGCGCTTAAAAAAGTGAAACTCAGTTTAAAGTCCAAAGTGAAGCAAGTGGTCATAGCCGTTTCAGGTACAGCGGTGATTAATAAGCTTGCCTATTTAGATAGCGATTTAACCGATGTAGAACTTGAAAGCCAAATTGAATTAGAAGCAGACAGCCTGCTCCCTTATCCTCTTGAAGAAATCTATTTAGATTTTGAACGACTTGCCCCCAGCACCAGTTACCCAGGAAAAGTCGAAGTGCTGCTTAGTGCAGTGCATAAAGACCTGCTCGATTCTCGCCTGACTTTATTAAATGAAGTGGGATTTGAGCCTAAAATTTCTGATGTTGAAATATATGCCCTTGCCAATGCGTTCATGCATTTTGCCCCAAACATCGTTCCAAAAATTGCCCCGCAAGTAGCCGGCGATAGTGAATCTAGCGAACAGCCAGAACAAAGCGCAGCAGATATTCGTTGCTGTATTAATATAGGCGCATCTCAACTGCAGTTCTGCGCGGTCAGCGCAGACAAAGTCGTATACACCAAAGAGCATAACTTCGGCTTAGACGTGCTCGCTCAAGATACGTGTTCAAACTACAATTTAACCCGAGTGGATTATGATCAGCAGTTAGCGAGTCACGCTTTGCCCGAAACTTGGCAGCTCGACTGCTTTATGCTTTTTCAAGCGAACTTGCAGCAACATATCACCCGCGCAATTCAGATGTACGTCAGTTCGTCTCACCAGGCATCACCACAACAATTGTATATTTGCGGAGCAATTGGGCCCTTTACCAACTTGGCCCAAGAGCTTGCCCAAGAACTGGGGATCGCAGTACAGGTTTTTAATCCATTATTGGCGATGCAAAGTGACGAAAAAAACACAGCACTGATTGCCACTCATGGTGCTAACTTTGCCATTGCCACTGGGTTGGCAATTAGGAGTTTTTCGCCGTGCCACATATAAACCTACTGCCTTGGCGTGAAGCCCAGCGCCAGCAACAGAAAAAGAATTATCTCACTTTGTTAGTGGGCATTGGCGTATCAATGGTGCTGTTGATGTTTGCCGTTAGCAAAGGCATGGACCAGGTCATTGCTACACAAGAACAGCGCAATCAGTTTCTAACCCAAGAAATGGCAAAAATAGACACACAAATTGGCGAAATAAAAAATATTAAACAGAGCAAAGAAGCCATTGAACAGCGTATGACGCTTATCGAGCAATTAGAAGTCAGTCGTAATGCGGCTCCTATTGTACTTGATGAACTAGCTCGAATTGTTCCCCCAGGCGTATCGTTTTCACGTTTCTCACGTACCATTAATCGAGTAGAAATTGACGGTGTCAGTGATTCAAACAATCGTTTGGCAAATTTCATGCGTAATTTAGCTGAATCAAACGTTTTTAATGACGCCGAACTGTCTTCCATTGTGGCGGATACCAGCGCAGCTGATGCGGTAAGCGAGTTTAAAATTAAATTTAATATAAGCCCTAGCGTTGCCCCTGATTTCAATCAGCACCAAGGGGAGCCAAAATAAATGCAGTTCGATTTTAATAAACTCAAAGAACTCAACGAATTAGATTTTGACCAAATCGCAATTTGGCCGTTTGAAGTAAAAACCGTTGTGGCGTTGTTTGTGGCTATTATCGCCCTTATCGGTGGCTATTACACTCTGGTCAAAGATAAGCTCCCCATGCTGGAAAAAGCCCAGCTACAAGAGGTTGATTTAAAACAGAGTTACCAAGGTAAATACAACATTGCGGTAAATCTACCAGCCTATCAGGATCAACTTGAGCGCTTAGAAAATGACTTCTCGTCTATGTTGAAGTCGCTGCCGACCAGTAACGAAACGCCTGGCTTACTTGACGATATTACTTTTGTGGGCACCTCTTCAGGCCTTACTTTTAAGCTGCTTAATTGGCAAAAAGAAGTGCCTAAAGAATTTTATACTGAGCTGCCCATACAGATTGAAGTCACGGGTAATTATCATGCATTTGGTCAGTTTGTGTCTGACATTGCCGCTTTACCGCGGATCGTTACCGTGCACGACTTTGAAGTCACTCAAGAGCTGTCCACTTTAAAACTTAAGCTTGCAGCCAAAACCTATCGCGCTGAACTGACGCAATCGCGCAAGGACTCTAGCCAATGAGGTTCCTAATGGTTTTTCCTATGCTCGCATTGCTGGTCGCTTGCTCAGAGCAAAAAGAAGATTTAACGGCTTACATCGATGATGTAAAAAGCACTACACCGATGAACATTGAACCCTACCCTGAATTTACCACATCGCCGGCCTTTGCTTACTCAGCAAATGAAATGCGTAGCCCGTTTCAACGATTAAAGAATGCTCCTCAGGTTGAAACAACACCCGCTACGCCCACTTGCCCACAACCGAATACAGCACATGTAAAGCAACCCCTAGAACATTATGGAATTGATGCCATGGCCTTTATCGGCACCATTAACAACAGTCAAAAAAAATGGGCGTTAATTCAAACCAATGAAGGGCGTTTATACCGTGCAACCATTGGTGATTATCTCGGACTTTTTTATGGTCGCATTACGGCCATCAAAGACGGAGAAATTACTTACACTGAAATGTTGCCTGATGGCACTGGGTGCTGGCAGAAAAAACAAGCCACCCTATCCATGCAAGACAACGCGGGAGAGAACAATGGCTAGTCGCCAATCACTACATTTTACTTCGTTACTCAAAACGCTAAGCGCGCTACTTTGTGCTGCATGGCTAGTGCCTGCTTTTGCACAATCAGACGCTGTGCTGGTGGACCCCGTTGCCGCGATAGACGAACTCACCAGTAATCAACTAACAGACATTCAGTTTACTCGCTCGGTTGAAGGGTATGGAGTCGCCACCCTCACCTTTGATAACAATCGCATCGTGCCGCAATTAATTGCATCAAAGCGCCAACTAACGCTTACCTTACCCGACACTAAGCTCGCCCCAGATCAGTTTTTCACCTTGAATGTAGCTGAATTCGCTACCCCAATAGCAGAGATAGACACCTTTTCTAGAAAAGGCGCCAGTGTTTTAGAGCTGTCTCTTATACACATCTGACGCTGCCGACGAAGAGGATAGTGTAGA
>OJBR01000752.1_pt1 | contig 11875 bp, 9 predicted proteins | sample 1591161 | NCBI WGS metagenome assembly OJBR01 (sample SAMN05416803, study PRJEB24817) | seawater metagenome | isolation source: Sea water | place: Canada:Atlantic | collected 2013-07
ATACGAGATCTAGTACGGTCTCGTGGGCTCGGAGATGTGTATAAGAGACAGCTTGCATCACATGTCCATTCAACTAAAAAAGTTTTGGATGAGATTAAAAGTTACGAAAATCAAATAAAAAACTTTTATGACCATGTTGCCATAGGTTTATCCGCTCAAACTCTTGCGCACGAAGCTAATGAGCAGACAAGAAATATTCGTTTTCATCTTGATTCAGCTAAAAAAAGAGTTAATGAATTAGGTATTAAAGATAATGTTTTAACCAAAGAATTGAATGGTATTAGAGGGGATTCTCAAACACTTTCAAAATCTATATCATCATTGAGTCCTCTGGTTAAGGCACAACGGGAAGTTCTTGAAAAAATCAATATTTCTGATTTTATCGAAGATTACGTCAAACTGCGTATTAATTACTTTGAACGAAAATCTATATTAATAATAGTTAATGATAAATACGACTCTAAAATCATTCAATTTAATAGAGGAAAGTTATTCCAAATAATTGATAACTTAGTTAGAAACTCAGAGCATTGGCTATCTATTTATCAGATACACAACCCTGAACATGAATGCCAGTTAGTTATTGATGTATCAAAAAATAAGATAATTATTTGGGATAATGCAAAAGGGATTAGACCTCCTCTAGAGGATGTATTGTTTGATATGTTTGCATCTGATAAAGAGTTTGGTCAAGGCCTAGGCTTATACATAACGAAAACACTTTTAAGTGAAAAACACTGTTCTATTTCTCTTCTTCAAGAAAGAAACACATATGGCAGAAGGTTTAAATTTGAAATAGAACTGATTGAGGCGATTGTATAATGGACTTACAAATTGATTTTAAAAAGAGTGTATTTGATGCGATTGGAATACATGAAGTTATTTGGATTGATGACAGGTTTGCAGAAACTTCAAATAATCTAGAAGATGAATACTTAGCCGATATTTCTGCTAGGCATGAAAATGAAGATATAGAAGGCATTCAAGACTTTCTTGCATTTGAGGAAGTAAATTGGGAGTTACCCTTTGATGTTATCAAAGGTACGCTTCCAAAAGATGATATAACAATATCTGCTTTTTATAAGCATGTAGGTCAAGGCGTACCAGACCTTTCCCTTTCACAATTTGATAACTTAATAACTTTACTCAATGAAGCATCCAATTCAATGGTGAACCTATCATGCTCTGAATGGGAAGAAAGAAAAGATAACATCCTTAAAGAAGAAGGAGCTAAATTATTTTTAATTGATTTGAATTTTGAAAAAGAAGGTTTAGCAGTTGATCATGGTGAAAGTATCATTTGTGAATTAATGAGCCTTAATACTGAAAACTGTTACTTTGTTCTCTTCACAAGTGAGACTAATGTAGGAATTGAAGAAGAGTCCGCACGAAAGAGTGTGATTGATAAGTTGGCTCCTGGTACAGATCATCACCACTTCTCTGTTTTATCTAAAAACATCCTTGATGAAGGTGATGGAAAAGTATCACTAGATTTTAAATCAGCTGAGTTCTTAAAAAGAATATTTTTAAGAAAGTTGACTAGTGAAATGGTGGATACTGTAAAAGCCACAATATCTACCTCATTGGATGCTTTGAAATATGACCTAAGCCAAAATTCAATCTATGAAGTCGATACAGCCATTTTTAGTAAATCTTTAGGAGAAGGCTTATCTGAATTTGATTTGTTACACAGGCTTTTTGCTATTAAGCAAAGAGAGGTTATGCATAAAAATTTAACTGATAACCCTGTTCTTATCGATAAATTAAAAAGCTTTCGCTCTGTGCAAGGCTCGATAACAGATAAACACGAAGATGCATATATTAAAAAATCAATGATGACTTCTACTCATTTTATTTCGTTAAGACATAATGAGATGTTTGATTTATCAATAAATATAATGCATAGCCCTTTATCATGTGGTGATGTTTTTAATTTTACGCAAGGCGAGGTTGTAAAGCAGTATATTTTGATTGATCAGCTTTGCGATTTAAATGTTCGAGGAAGTACGGGGGAAAGAATTGCGAAAGAAGTATTATTAGTCCCTTTTGAAGTGAAAAAGAGAAGTCCAGCTGAATTTAGAGATGACCAAAACTTAGATAAATATTACATGATGCAAAAAGCATCTGATTCAATAAAGAAAGAATACTACAGATTTGATTTTAGCGGTGCTATTAATGTCAATTCTCACCTTCTTGATATGGCTGTTTTTAATACGAAAGGAGAGTTGAGCTTTACTGTAGGACAAGAAGATGATGACCTATTATTTCTTCCTGGATGGATTAAGCGTTTTGTCACATTTAAAGAATGTGTAATTAATGAAGACCGATTAAAGGAAAGTCTACCGGCTAAATATAAGCTATTTACTATGTTTGATGATGATAAATTTCCTGTGACCATGACAGATAAAACTATTTCGATGAACGGCAAAAGAATTAAAAAATTACGTACTCCATTTATAGAAGAGTTAATGTCTAGTTATTATGTCGATTATAAAGCTCGGTCTGCGTTTGAAATCGATTTCACTTAATCATTCCACATTAGGCACCTACTAAAGCTTATAAAGTTCTCTAGCTAGGTGACTAAGCTCTTTCTACCAATATTCAACATAAAGTGATTTAATTAGCTATCCCTAGATAGTTATTTAAATCTGCTTCAGTAACGTTTGTAATCGATAAAGCACTGACATTGTTCCCATCTAAGTAAACCAAAGAATCACATATCACAGAAAACAAACCACAAATATCTGCGCAACTTTCAATTCTGGGTTTTGTTAAATACCTTGTTGATTGGTGAGCACCAATATGTGAATTCTTCACAGAACTTTTAAACAAGCTTAAGTTTAGTAAGTTATTTAAAGTCGAATAGCTAATGCCCGTTTTATTTGAAACTGCTGTCACAAGGTGTGGGTTTACTTTTAATAAAATCACTGTGTGTGCAACATCTAGTAATAGCTTATCTTTTGCTTGTTTTTTTACAGAGCTATTAAACTTACTTCTATCGAAATTATTGAACCACTGCTTATGAGTTTTGAATAGCTTATCTGCAGAGATTTCAAATATAGACCTAATTGAACAAGCGATTAATGGTAAGAACTCATCCTTAGATTTTGAAGAATATGCTTTATCTACGGCATGTATAATTTCAGAAACGGATTCTAAATTCACTTGATATCCGGACCCCGACTCGATTGTGAAAATAGATTTATCTTGGTCCTGAGCTTTACCAGATATATTAGAAACCTTTTTATCAAAAGTCAGTGTTAATTCACTAGACACGAGATTAGTGTGAGAATCTTGGTATCTAAAGTTAATTATTTTTTCACAAGGCTCTTCAATTGATTGTAAAACATTGTTCATTAGTTGCTGCCCGGAAACAGTTATCTCTACTTCACTTATTTTAACATCTTTTCCTAAGCTATCTTTGACCTGAAAAATGTACTTTTCAATGTCTATTTGATGGGAAGGTATGTAAAAGGCAACTGGTTTTTGTCTGTCAATTAGTATTGATGCGGTTTTATCTTTAGGCTCTATAGAGTTTGAATTTTGCGCCGCTTTTCCTGTTGGAACCTTTTTGCCGTGAGCACTGTTTTGCAGCTCTTTCTTTAGCTCCGCACCATTAGTTTGAATAAGTTCATTAAGGCTTTTAAGATTTTTGACTAAGCTTTTGGTTAAACTATTCTCAACAAAGTTTGTTCTATCTGAATTGAAATCGATATCATTACTGTGACTATACAAATTAACTCTACCTATCATCTGAGGTAGGGTTTCACCTGAACTTTTTTTCCTAAGGGCTTCAGGGTCAAAAATCACATTATTATTAAAAAGATTTCGGTTAATATACACAAGAGGGTGAAGAGAATCGTCGTGTATTCTCCTATTCAATGCAGATATCGATTTTGAGTTTTTACCTGGACCAAAGAAAAAAATGATTAACTCTATATCAATCGAATAATCTGTTGTTGGTAAAGATGATGGACCTGGAAGTGACTTGAGAAATAGCCCTTTGTGGTAAAAATTAATTTCATTATCTTTTGATTTATACAATACATGAAATAACTGGTTCCCTTCACTTTCTTTCACAAAAGGTTTGAGACTTCTAGTTGTGTAGGTTTTTTGTTGATTTCCTACTTCAATATTAATACCAAAAGAATCATCCATGATTGTTGCTGCCAACTTTTCTGCAACCCTATCGTCGGATAAATCATCCAATAATTCTTCAATCATTTTTGCATTTGAATATACGGTAATTGAAGTTCCTTTGTGTGTATGAGAATTAGCCGTTATTGGAATTTCAATTCCAGAAAGGTCTTCTTTGGATACTAGTTCGGATATGTCTACGGAAAAAATGCTACGTACTTCATTCTTACATGTTACCCATTTAACTTTATCACCAAACTTAAACGCAGCAAGGAACCCAAGTCCTTTTGAGCCTTGAGTGATTCTTTTAATGCCACCTTGTTCTATTACATGGCCATAGCTTTTTGAGCTCTGCGAAATATGAAAAAGCTTATCAATTTCACTGGTTCCCATACCGTTACCATTATCGGAAATTGTTATTGTCTGTTTAGAAGGGTCAATTTTGATAGTAACATCAGGTGAAAATGCATCATATGCATTCTTAATAAGTTCATTCAAAGCAAATAATGTTGAAGGGATTTTTTGCGAAAGCTCTTTAATAAGCTTTCCACCAAACTTGAATTTAGCAGATGACATGTAAGCAATTTCCTTGTCTTTAGATAATTAGGATTTTCTCCATTTAATTGTTTGTTATTAAAGCATATTTATTATCTGTGGTCGATACAGGTTTACTGAAATGTTGATGCAAATTAAGTTCTGATATTGACTGTGATTCAATTTCCCTAATTCCGTTTCATCTAATACTGATATAGGCCTTATTGCCAATGCTTAGGGATACTCAAATCAAATGAATTTGCTGCATATTTTAGCATGGTAATTATTTCTTTATGTTTTACTTGGTCGAAGTCAACATTAGCTTCTCGTTGTTCAATAAGCTTTTTAAGCAAAGGTAAGTTAAACATTTCAAGCTTGTAAAAATTATTCCAGTTTGGCTCACCAAATAAATTATAAATCAATTCAGTTCCATCTCTTTCGCTAGCTAGGCGCTTTTCCCCAACAATCAAGCCTTCGGCTTTTTCAGCTTCGTGTTTATCTTCATATGTATTAAGTAACTTCATCTATCTATCCTATTTATTAATAACATTTCGTAACATGGAAACACTCCAATCGGACTATTTTTTAAATAAATAACCAGATTGACGATATATACCCTTTAAGCTTTTCAATTAATGATTTAAACAATACTTAGTTAAATATCTAAGCGATACTTTTTTATCATCAATAATCGAAAGACTAATTCCAACCTTGGTACTAGTGTGTCTTATTCGTAATAGTTAAGGTGCCTTATTATCCATCTGCTATTTTAAGTGCCTTTAACCCTGCTGTAGGTAAGCTACCTATTGATGCTTGTTCTATGTGTTCACTCCACCAGGACATCAATTCTCTTCGGCTCTCTAAGTATTCTGCACGATTGTAGGCACGTCTAACTTCATTTTTATCGACATGAGATAGCGCCGCTTCAATTACATCAGGATTTAAGCCTTCTTCATTGAGTGTTGTGCTAGCTAGGGCGCGTAGGCCATGGGCGACTAATCTATTTTTATATCCCATACGTATGAGTGCTTTGTTTGCTGTTTCAACATTACAGTGCCTTTTATGGTCGATATGTGATGGGAATAAATGTTTTCGATGACCAGTAATAGGTTTTAAACGTTCAAGTATTTCTATTGCTTGTTCGGTAAGTGGTACTTTATGCTCTAATCGCATTTTCATGCGTTCGGCAGGAATAACCCACAATTTACTCTCTAAATCTATTTCTGACCACTCTGCTTTAGCGCTTTCGCTGGGGCGAGTCATTGTGTGAAGTTGCCACTCAATTAAACACCGGGTGACTAGCTTAATACTGGCGTAACTGATGTCCTTCATTAGTTTACCTAATTCATCAGGCTTAATGGTGGGCATATTAGTTACTTTAGGGGCTGAGAATGCGCTACGTATCCCTGATAAAGGATTGTGTTGTAATATCCCTGTATTAAGCGCATGGGTCATTATATTGTTTAAATGACCAATGATTTTCCCTGTTGTTTCTAGGTTACCTTTAGCTGCTAAAGGTTTAAGTGCTTCAATAGCCTCTGGGGCTAATATCTTGTCTATTGGCCTGTGACCTAGCTTAGGAAAAACGTGGTTTTCAAACTTACGCCATAGGCTTTTAGCTGTATTTTCTGCAATGGTAGTCTTCTTGATGGCAAACCAATCTGTCGCAACACTCTTTAACGTATGGCTAGCTAATAGCAATTGCTCTCTGTGCTGGTCATCTTTGTATTCTTTAGGGTCGATATCTTTTGCTAAAAGCTCTCTTGATGCTACTCGCTTCTTTCTGGCCTCTAGTATTGATACTTCTGGATAAGCTCCAAGACTTAATGAAGTACGTTTTTTTGTGAAAGGTTTAAAGTAATCTAACAGCCATTGTTTAGAGCCATTTGGCATAATACGTAGTTGTAAGCCGTCACCGTCAGATAGCTTATAAATCTTATCTTTAGGCTTTGCCTGTTTAACTTGTGTATTGGTAAGAGGATTTACTTTTTTAGCCATTTTAGTAGTACAACTTTTGTTAGATAAATGCTGTACTACTAAATGTACTACTAAAAAGTGCAGATGTCACGGGACAGGAATGGAAGGTAATGGACATAAAAAAACCCGTAAAGCTTGTTTTATAAGGCTTTACGGGTCTTTAATGGTTCTTAATGAACCCTGATTTGGTGCTCGCTACGGGACTCGAACCTGTGACACCTTGCATGTCATGCAAGTACTCTAACCAACTGAGCTAAGCGAGCACATGTTGATAACTCAACGAGCGCTATGTTAGCTTTTGGTTAATCGCCTTGCAAGTAGTTTTGTTTAATTCAATTGAAAAAAAGATTCGTTTGCTGGTTTAACCATCAATATGTCCGAAAGTTGGGCTAGTCATCTATTTTACCTGAAGAAATATGTACCAAGTTGTCAGTTTCTTCCGGCACAAAAGTATTATTCTTAATTCGCTGTTGAATTATTTGTAAGCGCCAAGCAAGCAATATTGCTGCTGTGGTCAAACCAACAATAAAACCAATCCAAAAGCCATAAGGTCCTATTCTCGGAACAATCCAATCGGTTACCCCTAAAATTAAGCCGACAGATAAACCCACAAGCCAATAAGATACAAAGGTTATATACAATATCGACTTAGTGTCTTTATAGCCGCGTAATGCTCCTGCAGAGACAACTTGAATGGTATCTGAGAATTGATAAATAGTAGCAAGTAACATTAAACTGGCTGCTAATTCAATAACGGGGGCTTCTGTACTATAAATTCCAGCGATTTGCGTTCTGAAAAGCACCGTTATTAGCGCCGTGATACAAGCTAGGGCTAAGCCAAGCACAATTGAATACAAGGTATAGTCTCTGGCTTGTTTGAAGTCTTTATTACCAATAGCAAAGCCGACTTTAATGGTGGTAGCCATGGCTATGCTTAACGGCACCATGAACACTAAGCCAGTAAAGTTTAATGCGACTTGATGACTTGCGACAACTTGCGCGCCAAAGGGCACTAAAATAATGGCAACAATAGCAAAAAGACTCACTTCAAAAAGAAGTGATAAAGCGATTGGAATACCTAAACCAAGAATTGCTCTTATTTCAGCAAAGACAGGCCAATAAAACGCACTAAATAAATTTGCTTGTTTGAGTACCTTTGAGTAAAAGCAATATACAAGCATACTGATAAACATTGACCAGTAAACAAGTGCTGTAGCTACTCCACACCCGGCACCACCTAGAGCAGGCATGCCAAATTTTCCATAGATGAATATATAATTAGCAGGGATGTTAACCAGTAAACCTATGATACTAATAACCATCGTTGGTTTGGTGTATGAAAGGCCTTCGGAATAATTTCTTAGTACTAGGTATAAACAAAACCCAGGTGCACCCCAAACAATAAAGCCTAAATAATCGAACATCAACTCTTCAAGGTTGCTCTCTAAAGTGACAAGAGGTGACACTATCGGAATGAGCAGGTAGTAGAGAAGTATCAGTGATAAACCTAACACTAAAGATATCCAAGCAGTTTGGTAAGTTTGTTCCACTATTTTGGTATAGTTTTTGGCACCGGCAAGCTGAGAAACAATGGCAGAGAGCGCCATTATTAAGCCATAAATGGTCAATATAAGTGGTAACCAAATACTATTTGCCACGGCAACCGCAGCTAAATCAGTAGCGCTGACACGGCCAGCCATAACAATATCGACGAATCCCATTAAATTTTGAATTAATTGGGCGATTAAAATAGGGTAAGTGAGTTTTAATAAGCTTTTACTGTGGGTGAAGAAGTCAGCTAAATTCATGTCGTCGGTTACTTTAGTAAAGAAGGAGGGAAAACGATTATTGGGTAGCGCTAATTTTCAAGCATCATAGATGAGATAGCCCAAGCAAACAAGGCTAAAAATCTCTTAGGAAGTAAAGTAACTAGGTTTTATTAGTACAATTTATTGAGTTGTGAATAATGAAGTCTAGAAGACTTGTTCATCATCACTATCTACTGTTAATTGAATTTTTTTTCTATATTCATCAACATGTAAGTTGTAGTGTATTTCCATACAACAAGAAGGGCACTCATCGTAATAATCTTGATCACCAGCAGAGGCATCTACAGTGGCATGCAAGTGGTGACCACAATGAGGGCAAGTAATGCGTTTTTCACTGAGTTTATTAGACATATAACCTCCATAAATATGTAATACCAATCGGACTAATTTATTGATCACTTAGCGAGAATTAAAAGGCTTAGAGGCAAGGCATTGATTGAAGAGAATGATTATTCCCTTGCTAAAATCAATAACGCCGCATATAAGCCTTTCAAACTCGCCCTTCGGGAACTCATTATCAAACTGATAACGTCACAAAATCAATGAAATATAGACTAACTATGTTTAACCAATTTTACTTGTTTTAAGCTCGATAATGTAGCTCTAAGCTGATCAATAACTTAACGCGTTTGGTATTACTATATTTTTCATGTTTACTTTATGAGTTAAACCAAAAAATTAAGCGTTAACTTAATTCTTGCGCTTAACTTTACTCTTTCATATTAATATTTAGCTTTGATGCTTAACTTTGATGTTAGGTCAGTCGCATTAATTTATTTGTATTAACACTAAAATGTTTTACACTGCGTCAATGAAAAACAAAGCCCTAAAATCCGAACTTTCTTCAATAAAAGCCAAAGTTCGCGCGAATATTGAAGCCCGCGCGCTAAGTAAGAATCAGCAGAAAAAAGCTGATAAATCATTACAACAAACTAATGAGTCTATCAAAGAAGTATTGCCTGATGAAAAGCAACTCTTTGCCGAAGCTGTCGGCCAAGTTAAGCCTTTGGTTAACGACACAGTCCGCTTAATTAAAAGTGGCCATAAGTCTAACACTTCCCTAAAAAATGACCAAGCGTATAACAAGGCAAATAAGGCCATCGCACAATTTCATTTTTCTGATGAGTTTGAACCTAACTTAAATAAACAGGGACCAATGAAATACGTTCGTGAGGGTGTTGACAGCTTTGAAGTCAAAAACCTTCGTCGTGGTCATTATCGTCCCGATCTTATTCTTGATTTACATGGTCTTGACCAACATCAAGCAAAGAAAGAGCTAGCGGCCTTACTCTTTGCATGCCAAAAGGAACACGCACAATGTATATGCGTTGTTCACGGTATAGGCTCACATATTTTAAAAAATAAAGTGCCACATTGGTTAGTGCAACATCCCGATGTAATGGCATTTCACCAAGCCCCATTAGAATGGGGCGGGAATGGCGCTATCTTGGCGTTAATCGAATTAAAGGATAAGTATAATCGCGATTAATAGCTAAGCACTAACAAAGCTCGATAGGTGAAACAAGACGTTGCAGCGTCCCTTGCATCTTCTCAGTATCATAATCAATGTGCGCAATACCGGCAGTAGCAAAAATGGGTGCATTTTCCGATTGTGTTAATTCTGCGACTAAGTAGCTAACTAAAGGCATATGAGAAATTATTAACAAGCTTTGGTTGTTCTCAACTGGTGTTTGCTCTGTTGAGGCTGCTAATTGTTCACTGCACCAACCATCAATAAAGTCATGTACCTGTTTAGCGTCACCTGAAGGTGTAATAAATTCGACTGTGGTAATCATTGTTTGCATGCCTGTAGTTGCTAGTTCACACGTTTGTTGAGCTCTAACATAAGGGCTGACAAAGACTTGTTTCGGACTTACCTGCATTTTTTGCAACCAATTAGCCATCATTTTCGCTTCGATTTCACCTTGAACGGTTAACGCTCTTTGGCTGTCATCACGACTGCCCTGCTCAATAAAATTTTGAGCTTCTCCGTGGCGCATTATATAAAGTTGCATTAATTCTCTCGACGACTACTTGTGAATTACAATAGCGATATATGTCAATTTTTAGCATTTTTATGAATTTAATCGGCTAAAGTATTGAGTCTAAGTTATTTTTGCGGCTATAGTAATAGAATTAAACACGCATTAATAACAACAGTTAAGAATAAATAGGCTTTTTTTATTCCTTTAAGTAATTAAGGAATTTCTTTATCTCCCTGTTGAATTCAGAAACTACTCATATTCTCGTCATACGCTTTGTTGTTTAAAGTGTTCTTAGGAGCCTTAGTGTTGAAACAAAGCCCCAATGATTCTAAGCAATATCAAGCAATTACTCTAAACAATGGTTTACGCGTACTGCTTATTCATAACGATGAAAGTACTAAATCCGCAGCGGCTTTAGCGGTTAATGTCGGTCACTTTAATGATCCAAGTGATAGACAAGGTTTAGCGCACTTTTTAGAGCACATGTTATTTTTAGGGACAAAAACCTATCCTGATGGCAGTGAATATCAAAAATTCATTAATCAACATGGCGGAAATCACAATGCCTGGACCGGCACTGAACATACTTGTTTTTTCTTCGATATTAGCGCAACACATTTTCTATCTGCATTAGAGCGCTTTAGTGAGTTTTTTATTGCTCCCCTGCTTGCTGATGATTTTGTCGTTAAAGAGCGTGAGAATATTGATGCTGAGTTTACGTTAAAATTAAAAGATGATATCAGACGCTTATACGATGTTCACAAAGACACCATTAACCCTAAGCACCCATTTTCTCAATTCTCTGTCGGTAACCTAGATACACTTGCAGACAGAGATGGACAAAATATAAGCCAAGAGTTGCAAGCCTTTTTTCAAAAATACTATCGTGCAGACTATATGACGTTAGCGCTTGAGGGACCTCAAAACCTCAAAGAATTGAAGCATATTGCTGAGCAACTTTTCAGTCTAATACCATCAGCCGACTCACCCTTGCCGGATATTGATGAGCCTTTATACTTACCCGAACATCAAAACATCAAAATAGATGTTTGCCCTGTGAAGAATGATCACCAGCTTATTATCAGCTTTGCCATGGAAAGCATTGATCAATATTACCTAGACAAACCGGAGTCAATCCTCGCCTATTTGTTAGGTCATGAAGGTAAAGGCAGTATTTTATCATCCCTGAAAAAACAGCAATGGGCCCTTGCGCTAACAGCAGGCTCAGGTATCAATGGCTCTAATTTTAAAGATTTTAATATCAGTATCGCATTAACTGAATTAGGCGAGAAACACCTTAATGAGGTTGTTGATATTGTATTAGCTTATATTGCGTTATTAAATAATACCGATATAGCTGAATACCTGTCTCTTATACACATCTGACGCTGCCGACGAAGAGGATAGTGTAGA
>OJBR01000754.1_pt1 | contig 11834 bp, 11 predicted proteins | sample 1591161 | NCBI WGS metagenome assembly OJBR01 (sample SAMN05416803, study PRJEB24817) | seawater metagenome | isolation source: Sea water | place: Canada:Atlantic | collected 2013-07
ACGAGATCTAGTACGGTCTCGTGGGCTCGGAGATGTGTATAAGAGACAGGCACAAATTAGTCCGATAAAGCTAGATAATAACCAAGGACGAATTCCAGCTTGTGGTAATTCAGCGCCCATAAATTTAGCTAGGTAATCTGCACCAACCGTTTGCAAAATAAAGCCCATTAGCAAACCTGCGACAATAGAAAAAACTGTCACTAAACATAAGTGCAAAAGAAAAATATTGCGAATAATCTTACGACTACCCCCTAGTGTTTTCATCATTGCCACGGGATCGTATTGCCTTTCACAATAACGTTTCGCTGAAACTGCCATAGCAACAGCAGCTAACATAATACCAAATAGACCCGCAAGTAACAGAAATCGCTCCGCACGGTCTAAGTTACTGCCTAAGGGAGATTGTCTATCTTTGATACCTTCCCAGCTTTGGTTACTTTTAAGTTGTGGCTTAAGCCAGGCATAGTAATCACTTAGCTGTTGCTCATTACCTGCAAAAAGAAGACGATGAAAGACTCGGCTTCCTGCTTGAACAGCTTTAGTGGTGGGGATATCATCATAGCTTAAGAGTACGCGTTTATTACCTGATAAAGAGAAAAATGGTGCGTCAGGCTCTTTTATTAAGACCTTACTGACATTAAAAACTCCCGCTCCTAATTCAACACTATCACCTACCTTAACATCAAGCGTATAAAACAAACCTTCGCTAAGCCATACTGAACCAGCTTTAGGCCCTGTATCGACTTCATATGCTTGACCCGTTAACGTATCTTTAATCGTTAGTTTACCTTTGAGAGGGTATGCATCACTTCCTGCTTTTACCGAGCCTAGTACTAACTCATCATTGGCAAATAACATGGAATCAAAATAGAGCACTTTAGCCGTTTTTAGACCAAATTCATTTGCTTTTGTTAGTAATTTTGGATCAACGGCATGATTACTCGACAACCGACGGTCTGCAGCAATAAAGTCACTGCTTTTCTGCGCAATATTTAAACCGATTCGCTCTGTAATTGCAGACAGACTAAATACCGTGAGTACAGCTAATGCAATCGCAGCAAAGATAATTGTTAATTCTCCACGCCTAAATTCTCGTGAGAATAGCTTAAAAGCCAGCTTAACCCACATTGGCAGCTACCCCTTCACTTATTTTCTCAAGTTGACCACCTTCAATATGTATAATGCGCTGACATTGCTTTGCTAATTGTTCGTCATGAGTAACCAGCACTAGCGTAGTACCATTTTGTTTATTTAAGTCGAATAATAACGTTTCAATTAAATGCCCATTTTTACTATCCAAGTTAGCTGAAGGCTCATCAGCAAAAAGGATTTTAGGTGAGCCAATGAACGCTCTAGCAATAGCTACACGTTGTTGCTCACCTCCTGATAATTGTGATGGGTAATGTTCAAGCCTATGTGAAAGTCCAACTTTATCCAGTAACTCAATTGCTTGCGCTTTAGCATCATGATCGCCGGCCAGCTCTGCTGGTAACATCACATTTTCAAGTGCAGTTAAACTTTGTACCAGCATGAAAGATTGGAAAACAAAGCCAATTTTTTCTGCTCTTACTCGAGCACGCGCTTCTTCATCAAGTGAACTTAAGGCTTCACCATCAAGATGCACATCACCTTGGCTTGCAACATCAAGTCCCGCTAACAGACTCAATAAGGTAGACTTACCTGATCCTGAGGCACCAACAATTGCGACAGACTCTCCTGACTTGACAGAAAAGTTTATATCGCTAAGGATAGTAAGGCTTCCTTCAAGTGTACTGACACGCTTTGTAAGCCCCGACACTCGAATAACATTTAACTGAGAAAGTACTGACATGACTCGTTTTTTCCTAAAATCTATTATTATTTTAATTTTGACAACTCTATCATTTGCCAGCTTAGCAAATAACAGAATTTTACTTATTGGTGATAGCTTAAGCGCTGGCTATGGCCTTGAGCAAGCACAAGCATGGGTTCATTTGTTACAAAATAAATATAAAGAAGATAATAAACCTGTCACCATCATTAATACCGCTATCAGTGGTCAAACTACGGATAATGCCTTATTGAAAATTGATGCGTGGTTAACAGCGCATAAACCTAGCCATGTGCTAATTGAACTCGGTGGTAATGATGGTATTAGAGGCTTCCCAGTTAAATTGCTACAAAAACATTTAACTGAGCTTGTGACAAAAAGCCAGAAAATTGGTGCAAAAGTCGCTTTAATGGAAATTCAAATCCCTCCAAATTTAGGGCCAAGATATCGTAAAATGTTCACTGATAGTTATGGAAAAGTTGCAAATCAAACAGGGGCTCACCTTATGTCTTACTTTATGACAGATATTGCCGTAGACCCTTCACTAATGCTCAATGATAACTTACACCCAAATGCCAAAGCACAGCCCATCATTCGTGATTTTATGTATGGAGAAATAGATAAATGGCTGCAAGAGTAATACAAAGAAAATCATCATAAAGCGTTAAATCAAAGCTAGTCTAACCGGTTGTTTTTAAGGTAAACTTATCTTCGTATCTTGAGTGCTTTCCATCGTATTCACCATGAAAGCAACATCGGTTAGATGTATCATTGTCAAAATATATACCCGTTACCATTCAAGATACTAATTTCAGAGTGCTTGATGGCGTTAAAATCACTTTCTACGACGTTAAATAATCACATCGTAGAAGTGACTATGCTTAAATTATTTTCCTAGCCTAAAGTGGTTTTAATACCCATTAAAAACTCTGCGCTTTGATTGATAACAGGTATAGACCTGCATCACTTTCATAAACACACAAAATATTTCTATTTAGTAAATCAACGCAAATTAGAGCAATACTATGGACTTTATCTGGATACTTTTCGCTTTCATCTGTGGCTTAGTGGCAAAAACAATTTCTTTACCCCCTTCTATTGGTTTCCTCGCCGCAGGATTTATTTTAAACATCGCTGGTTATCAAGCAGATGAAAGCTTAAGTGTGTTGAGTGACTTAGGTATTACCATCATGTTATTCACCATAGGCTTAAAACTTAACGTGAAAAACCTATTTAAAACAGAAGTGTGGTTTGGTTGCTCCATTCATACTTTACTTTGGATTGTTGTCACCTTAACGTTTGTTAAAATACTTACCTTAGCATCGGTAAGTTATTTCAGCGATTTAGACCTAACAACTGCAGCGCTGATTGCTTTCGCCTTAAGTTTTAGTAGTACGGTTTGTGTCATAAAACTCTTAGAAGAAAATGGAGAAATGCGAACTCGTCATGGTAAATTAGCCGTCAGTATTTTGGTCATTCAAGATATTATTGCTGTTGCTTTTTTAGTTGCGGCAACCGGTAAAATACCGTCAGTGTGGGCATTTTCATTACTCGGTTTATTCTTAATAAAACCTCTTATTAACAGAGTTATCAATCATGTTGGTCATGGAGAACTTATTACCTTAATGGGCTTCTTTTTAGCGCTAGGCAGCTATGAATTATTTGAATTGGTCAATATTAAAGGTGACTTAGGTGCATTGCTTGTCGGTATGTTTTTAGCTTCTCATATTAAAGCTACTGAAATAAATAAAGCCTTAATGAACTTTAAAGATATATTTTTAATTGGTTTTTTTCTTTCTATCGGGTTTACTGCGATACCAACTGTAGAGATGTTAGGTTTAGCGGCCTTATTAATATTATTAATCCCTATTAAGTTTGTCATGTTTTACGGGATTTTTACCTTATTAAAAATACGTTGTCGTACTGCTTTCTTAAGCGCCCTGTCATTGAGTAACTTTAGTGAGTTTGGATTAATTGTTGGCGCATTGAGTGTATCTTCTGGCTGGCTCAGTAACGATTGGCTAGTGATCCTAGCGTTGGGCATGGCCATTTCATTTATTTTAACCAATATTATTTATCGATTTGCCCATACACTGTTTACTAATCACAGAGTTTTTTTATCTCGTTTTGAGCGACAAACCAAACTCGAAGAAGATAATTTTAGCCAACCTTGCCAACGACCTATTGTAATCATCGGTATGGGTCGAGTTGGTATGGGTGCTTATCAAGCAATTAATAGCCACGGTACCAATCCAGCATGGGGTTTAGATGCTGATAAGGAAAAAATAACGTGGCTACATAGCAAAGGAATGGAAGCGTATTACGGCGACGCAGAAGATATCTACTTTTGGGAAAGCATTGATCTATCAAAACTTGAACTTGTATTACTCGCACTACCCTCAGTACAAGATATCATCAACATTACTAAACAGTTAAAGGCAGCGAATTATAAAGGTAAAATTGCTGCTGTAGCTCGATACGACGATGAACGTAAGCAACTAGAAGCATTTGGTATTGATAAAGTTTTTAACTTTTATACCGAGGCGGGTGTAGGTTTTGCTGAGGAAAGCTTAGCTTTATTGCCTCAAGCTATGCGATAGATGATGGAATAACTTAACCACTTATCTTAGATGATTTGACTTAGTTTAATGCGTAGAAAGGTCTAGAGAAAACAAGTTAACATGGGCTTTTTCAGCAGTGAACAAAGCCGGTTTAAAAAGAATAAACCACAGTAAAAAAATAAGTAAGCATTTGTATTAAAAAGTAAAAATAAATAAATAAAAAAACATTAGCAATTTAAAAAACTTACACTAAACTTAATTGCACAAGCTTAGCGTACAGTAAGGATTTTGTTGCTAAGGTGTGAGTACATAGTTTATTTTTGTTTTTATCTTAATTGCCAGATAATGGTTAATTAGCGCACGGCTCAACCCCTGAGCCAATTTTTGAGCCCAGACATTTGTCTGGGCTTTTTTTATCTCATTCATTCGATATAAAAGTGACTTATAGCTTAAAAAGACGATTGAAATTATCACTTGAAAGTTTAGCTATTTCTTCAACTGATTGACCTCGAATACTTGCCAGATGTTTGGCTACTTCGACAACATAAGCGGGTTGATTTTCTTTGCCACGGTGAGGGACAGGTGCAAGATATGGCGCATCAGTTTCAATTAACAATTTATCATCAGGTACTAATGCAGCAACCTCTCTCAATGCAGTAGCATTTTTAAATGTTACTATCCCCGAAAATGAAATATAAAAACCCAATGCTATTGCCTGCTCAGCCATATCCCAGCTTTCGGTAAAACAATGAAGGATACCACCTACCTGCTCTGCTCCTTCGCTACGAAGTAATGCTAAAGTATCTTGCTGTGCTTCGCGAGTATGTATGATCAGTGGTTTATTTAACTGCTTCGCTACATGAATATGTTTTTTAAATGAATCAAGTTGTAGCTCCTTAGTTTCAGGAGCGTAATGATAATCTAACCCCGTTTCACCAATCGCAATAACACGTTCATTTTGGCTTAAGGCCAATAACTGCTCAGGTATAATTTCATCTTCTTGATTTAAAGGGTGAGCTCCACAAGTAAGCAATACATTGTCATAGTGCGCTGTTTTTTCCGCCATTTCAGGAAAGTCAGCTAACGTAACGCTGACACAGAGTAATTTAGTTACATTAGCTGCTTTTGCTGCCTCAATAACATTATCTAAATTGTTATCATACAGTGATAAATTAAGTCGATCTAAATGGCAATGAGAGTCTATAAACAACGAGGAGCTCCTGTGTTTTATATTAGTTAATGAATAGTGGGTGTATGTCACTTACTTGTGACAAGAAATCAAGCTACATAGTTAGCGTAGGCTCTGAAGAATTTAAGTGTCGAGCAATTATTTGCTCAATTTGATGACGTACTTTTTCCGGATCTTTTACAAACGTAACACCAACGCCTGGAGGTGTACCATTCTGTGCGCCTACTGGGGTTAGCCAACATACTTCACCTTGGACAACAGACTCTTCTAACGCATCTGGCAATAAAATATGTAACTCAACTTCGTCACCTAAGTCATATTGACGTGGTGTACGTACAAAGACGCCACCTTCATTGAGAAATGGCATGAAGGCAAGGTATAAATCACGGTCTGAATAAAACTCTACGTTTAATGGAACCAAGTTGGTCTCCTAAATCGATGGTCTAACGATATCATTTATCGTCATAAGTAACTGTTCACCGACGAATTGTCGATTAGCTTGCAGGTAAGACTTTATCAGTTTATTACTAGTGATGATAGCTTGATATATTTGATTAAGTACTTGCGCTGAAATCTGTTTGTTAGCCATCATTGATGACTTTCCCGTTATATTATTAAGGTAATATTCTCTTAGTAAATTACAGGTGATTTTTTCTAACCAACGTAAGCTATGTTTACTATCAACAATTTGGCTGAGCAATTTATTTTCACTTTTACCTTGCGTTAAATAATCTAAATAGTTTTCACTAAAATCTTGAAATTCTTGATAAATAGCTTTATCGGTTAATTCAGGTAATTGGGATAAATTAACATAAGCATTAACTTGCTCACTTACCATTGAACTATTTGAGCCTTGAGAATATCCATTGTTAGACACATTGAGCTGTGCTAGCAAGGCGTCACCTATTATAGGCCTAATGACATACAGGGCACATCGACTGACTATTGTCGGTAATAAGCTATCAAGGTCCTCTGTGATCAATACAATATAACTATTTGGTGTTGGCTCTTCTAACGTTTTTAATAATGCATTAGCTGCAGCAACTGTCATAGTTTGAGCTTGTGGAATTAATATTGTTTTCACTGTGCCTAACTGTGCTGTTTTCTCAAAAAAAGCATTGCCACGGCGAATATCATCAACCCCTAAGGTCTTGTTATCAGTATTTAGTAATAAATGGTCCGGATAGTTATCTGTTTTCTTTAATAAACAGGATTTACATTGACCACAAGCTTCACTGACGGCCTCACCTCCATTAGGATGAGTTATTGATAACGGATTTTGGCATATTAACAATTCAATTAACCACTTTGCCAATGCGTCTTGACCAGAACCTTCGATGCCCTGAATTATAATGGCATGTGCTAAGGTGTTTTGTTGGTATTGACGGCTCAGTTGCACTTGTTTTTCGCGGCACATTTGTAACATTTTTGTTCTCTAGCCTTTCTTTGTTTCAGCAATAAATCCAATAACCGCTTTTTCTACCTCTTGATGCACTTGCAGCATTGCTTGTGCCGCATCAACAGTGACAATTGAGTCGTCTTGCTCGGCGAGCTCTCGATACTTGTTATGAACACGAATAAAAAAGTCCATTTTCTCTAATTCAATTCGATCTAAGTCACCACGAGCTTTGGCACGAGATAAACCAATATGAGGGTCTATATCTAAATACAGTGTGATATCAGGACTAAAGCCTTTTAGGGTGATTTCTCTAATGGTATTCATTATAGTTTCGTCAAACCCACGGCCTCCGCCTTGGTATGCTCGCGAGCTCAAATCATGGCGATCGCCTATCACCCACTTTCCAGCGGCTAAAGCAGGGAGTATTTTATTGGCAAGTAATTGACTACGACTGGCATACATAAGCAGCAATTCCGTTTCCACGGTAAGCTTCTCTTGATGATCTACCGATTTCACCATATCGCGCAAAGATTCAGCTAAAGGCGTGCCACCAGGTTCTCTGGTGTTAATAAATTCTATACCATGCTTATTTAGGGTATCTTCAATAACAGCAATAGCCGAAGACTTACCTGCGCCTTCCATGCCCTCAATGACAATAAATTTTCCTGCAGACATACCTGAGCTTCTACCTTTTATAGTTGTTAGTTGTGTCATTTTATATGGTTGATGACATAATTTATATTCATTAGTACTTTATTTACTGTGTTCTCTTTTGCCGTTGCTTTTTTAAATAGCGTTTAACGGCGAGATTATGTTCCGTTAGCGTTTTACTAAAGACATGTTTGCCATCTCCACCACTAACAAAATATAAATAGTCACTCGCGATAGGGTTTAACGTTGCTTGCAGAGCGGATAGTCCTGCCATAGCAATAGGGGTAGGCGGCAAACCATTGATTCTATATGTATTATAAGCCGTTTTTTCTCGTAAATGCGCCCTTGTTATATCACCATAATAGCGTTCACCTAAACCATAAATGACGGTTGGATCTGTTTGTAAGCGCATCTTTTTACGTAATCGATTAACAAACACGGATGATATTATTGGTTGTTCAGCGATATAACTCGTTTCTTTTTCTATGATCGAGGCCATTATCAATGCTTGATAAGGCGTGTCATAAGGCAAATTATCTGCTCTTTGCTCCCACAATTCATTTAATTGTGTCTGCATATTTGCGTAAGCCCGTTTTAAAAGTGTTATATCTAAGGTATCGGCAGTGAATGCATAGGTATCGGGAAATAACCATCCTTCAGGGTTGGTAGCATCAATTCCAAGTTTCGCTGCTATTTCATTGATCGATTGCCCTTTAATTGTTTGATTAATATATGGGTGCCCTGCGAGTATCACTAATGCATCTTTAAAACGTGTACCTTCAATTAAAGTAACAGAAAATTGGTGTTCTTTTCCTTCAACAAGTTGGGTTAGTAGTTGCGCTAAGGTTGAACCTTTGGCTATCAGGTAGGTACCCGCTTTGATATTCGCCTTCTTTGGAAACAGACGACCATAATTTCTCAACCAAAATCGAGTTGGTATCCATTTATTATCCGCTAATTCTTTTGCAAAAGCGCTAATAGAACTACCAGACTTTACTTTTATGAAACTATTTTTTTCAATCGCTAAAGGCGCATCTAACGCCTGTTCAAATTGATAAGTTAAGGTCGCAATTACACCAAGTAAGGCCAATAAAATAATAATAGTAAATTTTTTGAGCACGTTCTATCCTTTATAAATCTTACTAAAAACGATGAAAAAATCGTTTAAATAAATCCTTTCATTTCTCTTTGAAGCTCTAACACTAAATCAACGTTAAGTAGGCGATTATTGTACGTTTTAATGGGCATTATGCCCATTAAAGAATTAGAAATGAACATCGCTTGTGCTTCTTTAAGATCTTCAAGCCTTGTTTGACATACAGTGACGTCACTCTTTTTGGCTATAATAGCCTGTCTAATTATACCATCTACGCCTGATGTTGATATTTCAGGTGTGCATAATTGTTCGTTCTGCCAATAAAATATATTGGAACTAGTGGCTTCAATAACATTACCTTGGCAATTCGTCACAATAAGATCATCTTCGCTGCGTTCATCAAGCTCTGCCCTTAATAGCACTTGCTCAAGCCTGTTAAGGTGCTTAATTCCTCCAAGCATTGGGCTAGATGATATTTGCTGTTTACTATCACCTACACTAATGCCTTTTTGAGTCTGTGATTCATAATGACTTGGGAAATCAGATATCATGATGATTATATTTGTCGCACTTTCACTTAAACCAAACCTAGAGTAACCTCTTCCACCACTACCAGCAGTTATCATTACTTTTAATACCGCAAGCGGGTATTCTTTGACGACTTTAGTCAATTGCGCCGTTAAATTTATGTTTGCTGGTAATTGAAGTTTCAAATGCCGACAGCCATGAACTAATCGCTCAATATGTTTTTCTAATAGTACCACTTGTCCATCAAGAACTTTAGCCGTGGTAAATATCCCATCACCATACGCTAAGCCTCTATCAGTAACCGCAATATCTGTCAGTTGTTGACCATTTATCGAACAATATTTCATTGAGTATCACTACATTAGTAAAATATAAATTTATTGGCATAAAAAAGCCTGAAGACTTCCCTTTAATAAGGTTAGTATTCAGGCTTACTCATTCATTTTCAAGTGATCAGTTCACTTACACATAACTAAAGTAAAACTAACACTCGCAAATTAAATCTTCTTAAAGATTAATGAGCCGTTCGTTCCACCAAAACCAAATGAATTACAAAGCACATATTCAAGATCAACATCACGTGCTGCACCAGCAATATAATCTAGATCACAACCTTCATCAGGATTATCTAAATTGATTGTGGGTGGTACTTGGTTATTTACTAAGGCTTGGATACTGAAAATAGCTTCAATAGCTCCTGCTGCACCTAATAAATGGCCCGTCATAGACTTGGTAGAACCCATCATTACATTCTTTGCACCTGCACCAAATACAGTCTTAACCGCGTTTGTTTCAGCCATATCTCCAGCTTGTGTAGAAGTACCGTGGGCATTGATGTAACCAATTCTACTAATATCTACTTTTGCATCATTAATAGCATTTTGCATTGCACGCGCTGCGCCATCACCATTTTCAGGTGGTGAAGTCATATGATAAGCATCACCGCTCATACCAAAACCAACAAGCTCAGCATAAATTTTTGCGCCACGAGCTTTAGCATGTTCATATTCTTCAACAACGATAACACCAGCACCATCACCAAGAACAAAACCATCACGGTCTTTATCCCAAGGGCGAGATGCCGCTTCAGGATCATCATTTCGGCGAGATAAAGCGCGAGCAGCACCAAAGCCCCCCATACCTAATGTTGTAGACGCTTTTTCAGCACCACCGGCAACAACGGCATCAGCATCACCGTAAGCAATCATACGAGCAGCGTGACCAATGTTATGAACACCACTAGTACAGGCTGTAGTAATCGCAATATTCGGACCTTGTAGACCAAACATAATTGATAAGTGACCTGCAATCATATTAATAATGGTTGAAGGCACAAAAAATGGTGATAACTTGCGTGGATTGCCTTGCGCTTTTATCAGCTTTTCATGGTTTTGCTCAATTAAGCCTAAACCACCAATACCTGAGCCAATAGCAACACCAATACGTGGAGCATTCTGCTCTGTTACTTCGAGGCCTGAGTCTTTAAATGCTTGCACACCAGCAGCAACACCATATTGAATAAAAAGATCCATTTTTTTGGCTTCTTTTCGTTCCATATAGTTTTGAGCATCAAAGTCTTTAATTAAACCAGCAAATTTAGTGGGATAATCTGTGGTATCAAAATGGTCCATATTAGCTATACCACTTTTACCAAGTAGCAAGTTTTGCCATGTTTCTTCTGCGGTGTTGGCTAAAGGGCTTAACATGCCCATACCAGTAACTACTACACGTCTCATAACAGAGCGGCCTCCGAAAAATTAAATGTATTATACCAATCGTACTAATTTATTGATCACTTAGCGAGAATTAAAAGGCTTAGAGGTAAGGCATTGACTGAAGAGAATGGTTATTCCCTTGTCAAAAGCGATAACGCTGCATGTAAGCCTTTTAGTCTTGTCCTTCGGAAGTTCATTAGCAAGCTGACAACATCACAAAATAAATGAAACATAGACTAACTATAGTTAATTCATTTTATTTGTTTTAAGTTCGCTAATGTAGCTCTAAGCTGACCAATAAATAAGTAAATACGGTTGGTATTACTCAATGATAGTCTTATATTGAGTAATATCTTCATCTTATAGATAAAAAAAAAGCGGTCACTTGCAATTAAGTATACCGCTTTTATTATTTCGCTAAGTCCGATAACATCGAACTTATTAACAATTACTGATTAGCAGTAACGTAATCGATTGCTGCTTGAACTGTTGTAATTTTTTCAGCTTCTTCGTCAGGAATTTCAGTATCAAATTCTTCTTCTAACGCCATAACTAATTCAACAGTGTCTAATGAGTCAGCACCTAAATCATCAACGAATGATGAATCAATTTTAACTTCTGCTTCACTAACACCTAACTGTTCAACTGTGATTTTTTTTACGCGTTCTTCGATATTACTCATTTTATTTCCTTTACTGAAAGTGCATTTTTTCAAATTGCGTGTAGTGTATTCGTCAACAGCTTGCCATGCAAGCATCTAATTCATTTTTTTAATCTGGTCTAACCTGTTGAACTGTTGAAAAATATGATTAAAAAATAATGTAAGCCTTAAAAATCAAGGCTTACACCATATACATGCCACCATTAACGTGGATTGTCTCACCC
>OJBR01000759.1_pt1 | contig 11720 bp, 9 predicted proteins | sample 1591161 | NCBI WGS metagenome assembly OJBR01 (sample SAMN05416803, study PRJEB24817) | seawater metagenome | isolation source: Sea water | place: Canada:Atlantic | collected 2013-07
ATCTAGTACGGTCTCGTGGGCTCGGAGATGTGTATAAGAGACAGGCGCTACTGAGACTTTACTTTGCATGTAACTTACGATTTCACCTAAGGTGCGCAACTCAGCTAAATCTTCTGGGTTAAGCTCTGGTAAATCAGGAATGGTTTCTTGTACTGCTCCTAAGATTTCAACTCGCTTGATTGAGTCGATACCTAAGTCAGCTTCCATGTCCATTTCAAGCTCAAGCATTTCAGTTGGGTAGCCTGTTTTCTCGGCAACCACTTCCATCATCACATTTTGGATGTGAACTAAATCGATAGCTGGTGTGCTGCTTACAGTCGTATTAACTGGGGCACTCGCTACAGGAGCCGCTGATACTTTAGATTGCATGTAGTTAACAATTTCACCTAAGGTGCGTAACTCAGCTAAATCTTCTGGGTTAAGCTCTGGTAAATCGTTAATGATTTCTTGCACTGAACCTAAGATTTCAACACGTTTGATTGAATCGATACCTAAGTCAGCTTCCATGTCCATTTCAAGCTCAAGCATTTCGGTTGGGTAACCGGTTTTCTCTGCAACCACTTCCATCATCACATTTTGGATGTGCTGTAAATCGATGCTTGGCGCAATTGAACTATCAACTAAATGAAGTGCTGGTGCACTGTCACTCGCTGACGCACTTGGAGCCGCGGCTTGTGCTTTTGACTTCATGTAGTCAACGATTTCGCCTAAGGTACGTAATTCTGCTAAATCTTCAGGGTTAAGCTCTGGTAAATCAGCAATAATTTCTTGTACTGAGCCTAAAATCTCAACACGCTTGATTGAATCAATGCCTAAATCGGCTTCCATATCCATTTCAAGTTCTAACATTTCTGTTGGGTAACCGGTCTTCTCGGCAACCACTTCCATCATCACTGTTTGAATACGTTCAAGGTCAAGTGATGATTCCTGTACAGGAACAGCAATAGAAACTTCAGCTACTGGCGCCATCGCAACGGCTGTTGCTACTGATTGTGCCGGCGCATTTACTACAAGAGCATTTACCACTGGAGCACTTACCACAGGCGCAGAATGAGTTGCAGGTGTAGGTTGTGGAGTTTGAGATGTAGCCACTGGCGCGCTCGGTTTAACAACAGGGGCTTGTGTTACTACACTTTTAACAACAGGTGCTTGAGTCGCTGTTGGTGATGTTTTAACTACATTAGCAGTTACCTCTGTATTACTTTCAGAGCTAGACAACATCGCTGCCATATTATCAGTTTGGTTATTCAAATATTGCTCATGAATACGCAATGTTTCTGATTGGAAGTCATGATACATACCTAACGTACGGTCTAGGCTTTCAGGTAACTCGCCTGCTTCTTGGCTTGATAGCACCGCATCAAACGTTTTTGCGTAGTCTTTTGGACCTTGCATATATTGTTCATGCACGTTTAGTAACTGCTGTTGGTGATCAACAAATTGACTAACGCTACGTTCAATACTACTTGCCACATCAGCCGTGTTTACATTTACTGCAACACTGTTAGCAGCTTGACCATTAGCAACCGTTCCATCTGCGACACTGCCATCTGAATTAAGGTAGACAATTTTCTCAACTTCAACAATGCGCTCTACTTCAACGATTTTCTCAACAATTTTTTCAACCACTTGTGGCTCAGGCACAACAACAGGCACTGACGTTGCTTGCTTAATTGTCCAACCGTCATTTAGTGCATCATCAAATGCCTTTTTAGTTTTAGGACTCACATAAGATGCGCCAGTAAGCTTCATCGCTAGTGGTGACATTTTAGGTGCTGATAATGGACGTTTAACCGCTGAATACGGGTCAATTTGTGTAAGTTCTAAACCAAGTACCGCCATTTGCACTGCTGCTTGACGCATTTGCATATCGGCCGATTTCTTTGGATTAGCATTAACCGCTATAGCTACAACATCTTCTTTATCTTTTAAGATATTTTCAACAAGCTTGGTTAATACATTTTTAGGACCAAATTCAACAAATACTCGTCCGCCATCAGCGTAAATATTGTCAATTTCTTCGTTAAAGTGCACCGATTCTAAAATATGATTTTTCAATGATTTTTTAATATCAGCCGCTTTATTTGAATGCGCTTTGGCTGTGCCATTTGAATAAACAGGTACAAGCGGCTTATTAAATTTAGCATTATCGATAGCATCGCTAAATGGTTTTTGAGCATGGCCGACAAGTGGCGTATGAAACGCAGCAGACACTGGCAATGGTACAACTTTATAACCTTTGCCCTTTAGCTCATCGATAGCGATTGCTATTTGAGTGCTTACACCGGCAACAACTACTTGATTATTAGAATTGTAGTTAGCAATAGAGATATCTTTGATGTCTTTAATATCATTAGCAATATCAGCTGGACTACCGACAACGGCAATCATAGTGCCCGCATCAAATCCTATCGCAGCTTCACCGGTAGGTGCTGCCATTGCTTGACCACGACTACGTGCTAACATCATATAGTCACTATCACTTACTACGCCTGCAGCCCAAAGTGCTGTTAACTCACCAAAGCTATGTCCCGCAGTGAAGTCGGCTTTGAAACCAGCATTAGTAAACGCTTTATATAGACCAACACTTAAGGTACCAATGGCAGGCTGTGCGTGTTGCGTTAAACGTAAAACTTCATCTTGTGCTTTACGTGCATCATCATTAAATACAGGAATTGGATACGTTGTCGGGGTTAATTGACCTAAACCTGCTTGGGTAAACTCACTGTCCATATCGGCAGCAGCTTGCATTACGCTTGGGAAGTTACAAGCAAGCTCGCGGCCCATATTAACGTATTGTGAGCCTTGGCCAGAAAAGAGAGCAACAACCTTTCCGTTCACTGACAAGCCAGACTTACGGTAATAAATACCCGTTGGCACGGACCACTCTTCACAAGGAACGTCACCACCTGATTTGGCTTGAAATTGCGTCAAAGCTCCTTCAATCATTTTGATTGCTTCATCAGCATTTTTTGCAACAAAGCCACAGCGTGCTAAATCAACCGCTGGTGTTGCTAACGTGTTTTCAACAACTAAGGCGTTAAAAGCGTAGGGTTGATCATCTGCTTTAACACTTAATTTATTTTTCCAATCCGTTAATGAATTAACTAATGCTTTTTCGTTAGCCGCTGTAACTAACAATGTTTGTGGCACTGCATTTAAGCGATATTGGCCTTGTGCTTTTGGCGAGTACTCTTCTAATACCATGTGGTAGTTAGTACCACCAAAACCAAACGAACTGATACCTGCGCGACGTGGTAAACCATCTTCACGTGCCATCCAAGGACGTGTTTCGCTGTTTAAATACATTGGACTGTTTTCGATGTCTAACGAGGTATTAGGTTGGTCGATATGTAGAGTTGCTGGTAGCACTTTATGATGAAGCGCTAATACCGCCTTTATCATACCTGCTGCGCCAGCAGCTGCTTTAGCGTGACCAATTTGAGACTTAACAGAGCCTAAGGCGATATGTTGTTTTTGATCATTATCTTGTGAGAAGTGTTTAACTAAGCCGCCAAATTCTGCTGCGTCACCCGCTTTAGTGCCAGTACCATGCGCTTCAATCATGCCACAGCTTTTTGGATCAAACCCTGCATCTTCATAAGCACGTTTTAACGCTTTAGCTTGACCATCTGGACGTGGTGCGTAAATTGACTTAAAGCGACCATCGCTTGAAGTACCAATACCTTTAAGTACAGCGTAAACTTTATCACCATCACGTTCAGCATCTTCCAAACGCTTGAAAGCCATCATACCGATGCCTTCACCAATCATCATACCTTTTGAATCATTATCAAATGGACGGATGTCTTCACCTGTTGTAAAAGCAGGCGTTTTTGAAAATGACATATACATAAATGGTGAGTTGTCACAACAAACACCACCAGAGATCATTACTTCAGATCTGTGCTCAAGTAAATCTGATATAGCTAGCTTAATCGCCGCTAAAGAACCTGCACAAGCCGCATCAACAACACAGTTAGTACCACCAAAATCAAAACGGTTAGCAATACGACCAGAAATAACATTACCTAACATGCCTGGGAATGAGTTTTCTTCCCAACCGATATAGGCCTTTTTGAATTTTTCAATAATCATGGCGCGATCAGCTTCTTCAACACCTGACGCTTTTAACACTTTCTCTAATACTGGGCCTTGCAAACGAGACGTTAAGGGTGAAATTTGTTTCTGTCCACCACCTACACCTAACGTAATACCTACTTTGTCACGATCGTAACCAGAGCCATCACCAATACCTGCATCGTTTAATACTTCACGTGCAACCACTAAAGACAATAGCTGAGCGATATCAGTTAATTCTAAAATGTTTGGTGGCAAACCAAATTCCATAGGGTCGAAATCTATTTCAGGTAAAAAACCACCACGTTTACAATAGGTTTTATCAGCTTCTTTTGGGTCGCTAGAATAATAATCATCTTTTGCCCAACGATCACTGGGTACATCTTTAATTGCATCGACCGATTCAAAGATGTTGTCCCAGTAGTTTTCTAAGTTCTTCGCATCAGCAAAGATAGACGCCATGCCAACAATGGCAATAGGACATTCTTGTAAACGTGAATTAAACGCTTTTTCGTCTGCTTCATTCGTTACAGGGTTATTAGATGTGCTTTGTTTTTTAGCCATTATGGTTTCTCTAAAGTTGTTATTTGCTTGCATCTTCGTTATCCGTTTTGGTATCGCTACCGTGAAAGTTTTGCGATGAGAACGATGTGTTTGCCTCATCTGGACTTTCATTTAATAAACGAAAACGACTTAAAAATTCATTGTAATTTCCCGCTAAAATTCGGCGGATATGGAAAGGGGCTTTGGTGAGTACGTAGCTCATGTAGCGACTAGCGGCTTCACTCTCATTGCCATCGTATATATCGACATAGACCCAACCTGACGTGGGATCATTGGCAATTAATAAATGGCGTTTACTGTGTTTTTCTTTAGCATTTTCTGAAAAATAAGGTATTTGGGTTACTTTGACTTGTACGACTTCATCTTCACTTAAATCATTAGCGCGATTTAACACTTCACGCATTGCCTTAGGGGAGAGATCTGAAATAAGTTGCTGGTGTTCTTGCGTATCTTCTAACAATACTTGCACTGTTGTTGGCTCTGCAGCGCTTATGTCGTCTGCATTGCTACTCTCACCATTATCTTCCATGTCTGCTAGGCGAGAAACACCGTGACGCTTTAAACATCGCTGTAAGCCTGCTCGCGATACACTGGCATTAATAAATGATTTACAGACTACCAATAGTTCATCAAGAGAGAGTAATAAACGTGTTCGAAGTTCAACCACAACATACTCTTGTGCTTCACTTAACGTGGTGTTTAATTGCTTTGGTACATGAGACGCGTCAGCGAGAGATGCTCTTTTGCGCCATTTACGGATGGTAGACTCTGATACTTTTAATAAGCGTGCCAGCACAGCCGTTGGTAAGTCAGACTCATGGATGAAAGCTCTCATCTCCGGTGTGGTTGTAGCGTTCGCGTGTTGAGTTGATGCACTTTTTGGTTGCTTGTTCATGTTCATCCGTATAGTTACTCGTACAATATAAGCATCGTAAATTACTTAACGCGGCTAATATACACACGTTTCAAATCCAATACAATCACCCGATACAAGCTTTACTGATTTATAGACTAAGGTATGAGTCAAACTGTTCGACCAGTGAGCAAAATATTTATTCGATTACGAAAGAATTAGTACAGATTGCTATCATTAATGACAGACAGACAGTTTGCTCTAAATCAAACAAGGTAAAATAAACTTATAAAAGCAATTCCTCCCGGCATTGTTTATGATAAAATAATGACTCACCAAATGAATAACGCAATAAATCAACAACACAAGCTACCGATACTTTATGACCTCTTTTTCCCAATCTGAAATTTCCTCTCGAACAAAAAAAAAGCTCGATCTCACCGCCAATGAAATTCATATATGGGTAACCAAACCGGAAGAATTACTCGGTAATGATGAGTTATTAGCAACCTACTCAACATTATTAACGAGTACAGAAACAGCTAAACAGCAACGATATAAGTTTGCTAAAGATAGACACGATGCCTTGATTACTCGCGCTTTTGTACGCGATTTATTGTCTTATTATGCAGAGGTAGCGCCGCAAGATTGGCAATTTGAAAAAGGTAATAAAGATAAACCTGAACTAATTAATTGCCCATTACCACTGCGTTTTAATATTAGTCATACTAAAAACCTTATTATTTGTGCGGTAACGCTTGAAGATGACATTGGCTGTGATGTTGAAAATACTGGTCGTAATAATAATGTATTAGCGATTGCAGAGCGTTATTTTTCCTCGACTGAAATCAACGAACTCTTTGCATTACCAGAAGCGCAACAACGTAATCGATTTTTTGATTATTGGACATTAAAAGAGTCTTACATTAAAGCTTGGGGTCTAGGCTTAGCGATACCACTCGCTGATTTTAGCTTTAGCATCAAAGATACAAAACATAATCATAACGATCTCTTTACTATTAAGCAGGATATTAGCCTTAGTTTTGCTGAGCACAGAGTAGATGAACCGCACATTTGGCGTAGCTGGTTAGTTTACCCAACCGAGGCTATTGATGAAAAACAAGAACACCGCATTGCTGTATCGTTAAGAACAACCACCGACAACCAAAAAACGGACTACCAATTACGTTTTTTTAATACCCTGCCCTTACTTGGTTATCAGGAATTATAGAAACACTTCTCTGCTCGGTAATAGTTGGCTATAGAAATTGAGAGCAATAAAGTCTTGCCATATTTTACCAACACTGACCTTAATTAATTTTTAACTAAAACGCGACTTAGGCAACTAGGTCGCGTTTGTATTTAGTTGATAATATGCTCCCATCCGTTTTATCAAAATAATTTTTAATAACAAAATAGTCTTAATCTTCACCTATAGAGTACTGTGTATTCACCCAGTTAAGCTGAATTCCTTCTTTCTACAAGAAAGCGGGAATAATTCCTCCTTTCACACATCAACCACTTAGCTTAATATTTTTAACTCATTGATCTATAGATAACAATCAAGTAATCTCAGTCCATTATAAAATTATGGACGATTTTTCCCATCTTGTAGAAAGAAGGAATTTTTCCTCATAATAAACTGTTAGGTAGCAAAGTTTATGGAAGCAGTATCAAAAATCTTCCTAATTGTTGCATTAGTTAGTTGGGGATATTCTCTATACAAGTATTTAGCTGCTGTAGAAATGGTTGCTCAATCCATTGGTGCCGAAGATGATGTTAAATTCCTTGGTATTTCATTACAACCAACAAAGCTTATCTTAATGTCAACGCCACTTTTTACTTTGTCTTTAATTTCTAAGTCTTACGCTGATAAATATCGAAATAATCAGGAATTGCTAAATGGATTCAACTTAGCAAGAAAGTATCTTTTATTTATGCTCTTATGTATGACTTTCGTGTTTATAACTATAATACTTTCAAAAGTATAGAGTTTTACCGTTAGCTACCTAACAAGGCAATAAAGCAGGAAAATTTACAGTTGGCTGTTTTCACTGCGTTCAACATTTTAGCCAACTACAAATTTCCTCTTATTGAGGCGTTAGGTTTTATGATATATCGAATAATTGCGGTTCTTGCCTGTACCACTCTTTCTTTTCTCGGGTTGCTTTTGCCATTTTGGGAGGCAGGTAATATATTTACTTGCTTAGCTGAAAGATCATGCAACTTTGAATATAATGCTAAAGGTGCGTTCACTATTGTATCAGTGATAATATTTTGCATCGCATGGTTTTTTTATTTTGCTATCTGCTATAGCTGGATAATGGGTCGTCCGGTGAGAAAGAAAACAAGGATTTTAGGTGCAACTTTTGGTTGTATATGTATATTAATGACTGCTGGTATAGGACTTTTTTTTACATATCTCAGTGTGGGGTTAATGATCCATATCTACCGTACAGCGCCATATAAATGATCAACCTAACAAGCAATTCAACAGGACTAAAACAGCGGGCTGTTCGCTTCGCTCCATTTTAGCCCACTATTTTTAGCCCGTTAATTGGGCGTTAGAAGTTAAATCAAGTTTGGAGAATATATTCACTAATGGGAATAACTGTAGCTTTTATTTACATACCTTTGCTTATACTTCTTTCTGTTAAAGGTTATAATATATCAAATAATATCGATAAAAAGTATAATTACAAAGTGCTATACACACTAGGCGCTTTTATATCTATGGCTGCCACATTTATAACTTCAATCCAAATAGAGAGTGGCGGAACTAACCCTATTTTTATGGTTTTAGGCGTGACTTTACCCAGCCTAATTGTTCCTTTTTTACTTGGTACATTCTTTTATAAGTTAGCCTTGAGGCAGGAAACCAGACGGCGTGAACAATTAACAGCTATTGCAAAAGGTGCATTTGGGACAGTCTGGCTGCTCCCTTTCTTAGTTATATTTTGGTATTCGTATTTATCTATTCTAATTAATGATATCTCTAAATACTTCTAACAAGGGTTTTCAAGTCGGACTCGTAACAGCTTGCTCGGTTCCACTTCGTTTCACATTTTAGCAAGCTATTATTCGCCGCTTAAAACGGCGTTATGTGTACAGGAAACTATGCGTCCTGAGTTGAAGCAAAAGTTAGACAAGGAGCTTTCAAAAACCAAACGTAAAAATCTTATGTTTTGGTTAATACCTGTTTTTTCCTTGGTTATAATTGTGCTTGTTATTAATGCTTATTCTAAGAGTGATGGCAGTTCTGTTACCATAAATGGTGTCGTTGTTAGTCAGCATGCACAATTGTATGATGATGGGCATAAAATTTACCTTATGGTAAAAGTACCTGACACTAAGAATCTTGTAAAAGTCGCTCTCCCCAAATACTTACCTATTAAACGGGATGTTGCAGTGGAGCTTCGCAAAAAATCTACAGCTTTTAACTATAAATATACGTTTGTGCGTTACATTGAGTAATGTACACATAACAAGAACTTCAAACGGAACAAAAACAGTTGGTTAGTTTCCGCTTCGCTTCACATTTTAACCAACTATTTTTGTCCGCTTAAGTGGGCGTTAGGTGTTTCGATGGGTTATTACGATTCTGATATTCATGTTGCTGAAAAGGAAATAAACCGCCTTAGATGTCGAATACATGAAACGTATAAATCTCGCCTCAAGAATGATCATAAACTTAAAGAGTGGAAATCTGCTTGTGAAGAGTTTCATTCTAAATTTGAAAAACTAGCTTTTCCCGGTGGCCTTGATGGAGCTTATGAGCGTATTTCAAACGGTGAGCCTAAAGCAATTGAAGCAGGTTTATGTTTTATTGAATTAAGGCCTTATTTTTTTCGCTCTGGTTACATGTATAAAGATATACTTAGAAAACTTAATAAGGCGCCTTTAAAGCCTGATGATCGTTCACGTTATCAAGTAGTTAAAAGTGCATATTTAGAGTATCGTAGAAAAAACACCTAACACATATGAGCCTATCTCTCGTCAATAGACATTAGTGTTCTTTTAGCTGCTGTTAGGCAGCTAGTTGTTATCAATCAGTAAATTCGTCTTCTTCGCTATGTCGGTTAGTCGTTAAACACTCGTTTACGGCAAACACATATTGAGGCTCTCTTATTGTGATCTCATCACTGCCTGCTTTTCCTCAGTCCTTTCAGGTAACAGGGGCACTAGACATTCATCGGTTAACCTTTGGTTGGCACTATTCAAGTAGGATGACTACAGGCTATTAAACAAGTTTCAGTTAGTTTCAGGCTCAGTTAAGGTGTAAACGAGTTTACTCATTGCTCTTATAAGGTAATGCGCACCAATGGCGTGTCTAATCAAGACAGTGTGGCTTGAACGGCTTGGCATAATAATCATCTGTAAACCTAATGGCTTGACGATTAATGTAATGCTCCGTTTCATCCAGTTAGGCGAGAAGCTCACGCCATTGTGCGACTTAACCTTTTAAAAATTTCTTTTCATCAAATACGGTTTTATCCCTAAGCATGAAATAAATACAACGACCAATTTTGTGCGCTAAAGCCGACAGTGCTTTGCCTTTACTCATGCGTCGTTGTAATTTATTAAGGTGGTTTTTGGCTTTGTCATTGCCACGTAAATATAAAACAGCCGCTTCACTAAATGCCCATTTTAGGTGCCCATTGCCAATTTTATTACCACTGGTGCCGTAGGTTTTTCCGGCTGACTCGGCTTTGCATTTTACTAATCGACTATACGATGCAAAGTTTTGTACTGACTTGAAACGCGTTATATGACCTATTTCATACAGAATCGTTAAGCCAAGTATTTGTCCGATACCAGGAAAACTGCGAATAATATAAAGGTAAGTACCGTGATGTTGTTTGGCTTGTTTTTCAATAAAATATTCAACCTTGGCTAACTCTTTTGCATAACAATTAAGCAAGACCATATCGAGTTCTATGGTGCGTTGTACCACTTCATCATCGTAGTGATGAAGTAAGCTTTCTCTAGCTCTAATATTTTTTAAATTAAGCGATTGCGCAGGTAAGTTATATTGACTGTCAGTGTTAACCACATGGGCTTTTAGGCTAGCACCGTGCCTAACTACGCCGGTTCTTCTACGCAATAAGTCACGCGTTGCACGCATTTCTCTGGGGTAATTATAAGCAAGTGGGAAGTTCCCACCTTTTAACAGGCTAGCGATTTTGTACGAGTCGATTTTGTCATTTTTAGCTTTACCACCATGAATGGCTTTCATGTAAAGCGCATGGCCTAATACAAAGTCTACCTCATGAGTCTGACAAAAATCACTGACCCAGTACCAACAATGCATGCATTCAACACCAACAACGATATTGCCTATGTAAGGTTCGAGTAATCGCAGTAAGACTTGTGGATCTGCGCCAATCTTCTGATGAACAAGCTTGTCTCCTTGTTGATCTAAGATGCAAACGTAAAGAATTTTGGCATGTAAGTCGATTCCGCAATAATATTTATGTAAAGTAGTATAGAATTTCATCGAGCTTTCTCCTTTTTGGTTTGGTCGCCTTAAAGTTTAGCTAAACGCTGAACTTTGGGGAGAAGGCTCAATTAGTATCAAGAAAATCAACAAGGACACGTAACAGTTGGCTACGTTTCGCTTCGCTACACATTTTAGCCAACCATTACTTAGCCTGTTATTTGGGCGTTATGCGACTTTCGGAATCCTTTACCATGCATCAGTGTCCAATATGCAAAGTTGAGTCAAAGTATGCAACACCGCGATTTATTTGCCTTGAGTGTAGAGATAAAGCTGTAGATAAAAAAGGCCGTAAGATTAAATTTTACAACTATCAAGGGGAAGGATATTTAGCTGTTTGCCAAGAAACGGGTGAGGAGTCTATAGATCATATTTGCTTTGTTTCGGGCGTTAAGTGTATTGCTAATACGCACCGTTTAGGTGGTGTTGAGGTGCAAACTTACGAAGGTTGGCTTCCATATAAAAGTATTGAACCGATTGATTTTTCAAGTGATATTTCGAAGCGTACGAAGACGGCACCAGTTAAACATAGATATGATGATTTTTATTTAATTTGTAAAAGAAAGTTTAATAAAATTAAGGCTAATAAATATACTGATATTGTTTTTGTTGTTCTTGGTTTTCCGATTTTAATTATATTTATTCTTTCTTTAATGTCGTTAATACTCGCATAACAACACGCCCTGAGGTGGACCGCAAGTATTAGATCTTACTTTCCACCGCATA
>OJBR01000762.1_pt1 | contig 11668 bp, 8 predicted proteins | sample 1591161 | NCBI WGS metagenome assembly OJBR01 (sample SAMN05416803, study PRJEB24817) | seawater metagenome | isolation source: Sea water | place: Canada:Atlantic | collected 2013-07
TTGTTATAACTCTTCTGACATAGCTCTGAGGTGGGAATAAATTTAATGGAATTGGTATATACCCCCAAAAAAGTGCCCTAAGCGCTTCCTGTGATCGCACTTGCGCTGTATTATCTGCGCCATTAAGTTGCGCACTTAAATTTACCGCCGACATACTTAACTTTACAGACAATATTGAACATTATTTATTAAGAAAGAGAATATCCCCATGACGAAAAAAAACAAACCAAATAGCAACACACTGTTTAAAAGAGCCGTTGATAATATGCCGTTAGGCGTAGCTGATAGCTATCGTTATTGGGGCGAAGAAAATACAGTATTTTTAAGCAGTATGAAGGGTTGTACTATTACTGATTGTGATGAGCAAACCTTTGTCGATTTTCGCTTAGCTTATGGCCCAATTATTTTAGGTTACCGTGATGAACGAATTGATAACGAAGTGATCAAGGCGATTACTAATGTAGGTACCATCTCTGGTTTTTCTACGGGTCTTGATTCTGATGTTGTTGAGTTAGTGAAATCACTTTGTCCTAATATCGATAAAATGCGTTTTTCCAACTCAGGTACTGAAGCTGTGATAGGTGCAGTACGCACAGCACGCGGTTTTACCAAACGAAATAAAATTGTTGTAGTTGAAGGCGGTTTTCATGGCTTACACGATGAAGTGATGTGGAAGTCAGATGTTGATAACTGGGATGTGAACACGCAACAAGTGCCTGACATTGTGCCTTTTGGTGGCGGGATCCCACAAAGTACTCGTGAGCATCAAGTCAGCGTACCATTAAATGATTTTGACGCTATTGATGCTGTATTTGCACAACATGGCGATGATATTGCTGCAATATTAATTGAACCTATCATGGGTAACTGTGGCTCAATAGCGTCAACGCAAGCCTATATGCAAAAATTACGTGATGTTTGTGATAGCAATGGTTCATTGTTGATCATGGATGAAGTAAAAACTGGTTTTCGTGTGGCCAAAGGCGGCGCACAAGCGCTATATGGCATTTTCGCTGATTTAACGACTTATGCTAAAGCCATGGGTAACGGTTATCCTGTCGCTGCTTTTGGCGGACGAGCGGAGGTGATGGATACTATTTCTTTTGCTAAAGATGGCGTAACACATGGCGGTACTTACACGGCGAACATGGTTGCCTTAAGTGCAGCGAAAGCTACCTTAACCGTGCTTAAAGAAACGAATGCCCTTGAGACAACCGCTAGTGTTGGTCAAAAAATTCAAGCTTTGCTTTCACGTGTATTTACTAAGTTTGGTGTTGAGCATTGTTTTGCCGGGCCAGATGCTATGTTTGGTGTACATTTTGGTAGTAAAGTACCGCAAAATTACCGTGACTGGAAACAAACTAATAGCGATCTTTATACGCAATTCGCCCTTAACTTGATCGACAATGGTGTTATGTTAGAACCTGATTCACGCGAACCTTGGTTTATTTGTGAAGCTCACCAAACAGTTGACCTTAAGTGGTTAGAGCAAGTTGCTGAACAGTCAATGGCAGCGGCAATAAACGAAAAATAAACTAAAAATAAGTTATTATGCGTTAGTTTGAGCTAATTTGAATTAGTTTGATAAGGAGAAAGGGATGTTCGTTCCTTTTTTCATACGCTGATATAGCTATAGCGAACATTCTTGCTAACCTGAAAAAAAGTTAGCAAGAATGTTTTGATTAGCTTAAAATACCTTTAATGTTTACCCCTCTTAGTTAGTTCCATAAGTAAATTTAATGATGTTGTTAAGGTAAAACTTCAACACGAGGTAGTTGTATATATGGATCATTTTGAACAGTTAGGGTTAAGTCGAGATGCGACGACCACCGAGATCAAAAAAGCCTATCGAAAACTCGCTAATAAATATCACCCAGATAAAAACAGTGGTAGTGAAATTGAAGAAAAATTTCAATTAATTAAAGACGCTTATGATGCTATTTTGGATCCTAAAAAACGTGCTTTGTATTTGAAAAGTAATTATACCGTAATCACTGATCCCCGAGTTGTTGCTGATTCGTTTTGGCACAATGCGTTGAGTTAGCTAGCAATAAGTAGCTTTACGCTAAAAACGCACCATACTCTTAATTTGAATATACGCACTTAGGAAACAACCTTTGCAAGCTGATAAAAATATACCTGATTACTTAACGGATGACTTTTCTATGTATTTAGAAAATGTGACATCGTTAACTGATCCTGAGAACCCTGAATTATTATCAATTTATTTAACTAATTTATTTGAACAGTTAAAAGCGACCCCTTTGTTGTTTTCGGGAATGGTTGATCAACTAGCCATGGCTATAACGACAAAAATTAGAATTGATAGTAAAAATTTAGCTTTAATCGATTTAAGTATTGAACCGTCATGGGCGGACGTAAAACCATTCATTGGTGTACATGCGGATGCTAGAGCCTGTGTTACTGAAATAATGCAAGATGCCGAGCAGGATTTAAAGATTGCAGTATTACTTATTCATTTTTATAACCGCTATGATGCAACGCCGTTAAAAGCAGAAGAAGACGATTTTGAGCAAGTTGATGATTATGGCTCAGACGACTTTGATGAAAACTACTAATTAACTTTACATCGCAGTTTTGAATAAAGTTTTAAAGCATTCTCGCTTTTACACCAGATTTACCTGATCAACTACATTGGGTCATCTAATGGAAAATATAATATTAACTGAACTAGAATAGACTGTATTAGGCAATTTCTTTTAATTTCAGTTGGTTTAACATCTTTTAAGGAATAATCGTGACGAAAAACGCATTAATTTTGGCTACCGATATTATCGAAATAGCACAACAAAGCGGTAGACGCGCAGGCACTTCGTTAGAGGCCATTGCTTCAGAACAAGGTGATGAAACAATGTTAGCCGTATTAACCGAGATGGATATTTTGACCGTCGCTAAAATTGTTAGAGAACACGATGCTACTATACCTTCTATTGCTACTTGGTTAATGGATGCGGAGTCAATCAAACAGTTATTAAATGTTGAACCTTCTTATTGGCAAAATATGGATGAAGACCATGTGTTTTGTGCACAAACAGAAGCGCATAGTTTACTGTCGCAAATTTTTCTCTCAACGGATGATGAAGCAAAGCAATTAGAGGTGTTAAAAACCATAGTAGAAGATGATTTTGGCCTTTTATACTTGTCTCTACCTTTTGTCGGTCATGACTTTTCTGAAATTGAAGAAGACGAAGAGCAAACTTCAGGCAGTATTGAAGAACTATTAATGAAAATCAAAACATTAGATGAAGATGCCTATCGTGAGGTTATGGTCGTTAGCAAAAATGGTACTTTAGAAAACGTTGAAAAAGCGTTGAAAGATAATGCAAATAAACAAAGAGTGACGTCGGTAGAAATAGATACCGACGACATGTTTGCACCGCTGTAACTATCGATAAGCAGTTTATATAATTAGGATTCATTAATGAAAATTGCAGAGTTAAGAAACCATCCGTTTCTACTTTTAGTTTTAAAAGATGGGGAAAATGAAGGCTATTTTTCTCCTGAGTTAGTGCATAAAATCAAACAACAATTAGTTGATATGTCCCTGCGGATCGCTTCTGATAATTTATCCATTATTTATGCAGATCAAATTAATAAAGGCTGTGAAATTGTTCTCGGAATTACTAACTTAGGTTTACTCGATCTTTGTGATAGGAATGAAGTTAAAGCAAAAGAAATTATAAAAACTCAAGGTATCGTTTATTGTTTTAGAGCCGGTTGGGCTAAGTACGCGCAGCTGAAGAAAATATCACCTTCATATTTTGAAAGTATTTCAATCACTAGTTATGCTTTATCAATCAATGACACCTCAGATATTAGAGTTATGCATGATAGCTTTCTTAAAGAAGGTTATAAAAGCGCGAAGCTATTAGATGTTTATAAGAATATTGCAGCTAGCTATTGTGCCAGCACTATACTGGTTGATAATGATGAAAATATATTGTTGTTTGAACTGCAAAGGTTTCTTAATACAGCCATTGCTTTATTAATGATTGATTCAGATAAAAAAGTGTTTACCAGCTCATTATACCAAGCGTTTACTACTTATCTTATTAGTACAGATAAAGATGCTTTATTGGAAAAGTTAGCACTTTGTATTTCAAGGCTCACTGGGCAATTGTCGATATTGACCAAGAGTTATTTACAAGAAATAGATCTCTTAAGTTTCAATGAGTTTGAAAGTATCATTACTCAGCAAATTGATGTTGCTATTCATATTCAAGAAATATTAGAACTTCCTATCACGGTAGCTAATGAATTGCATGGCGATTTTGAAGGAGGTTATGACTTTCATGCAGACGATGAAGATGACCTCGCTTATTTAATGCCCGACGACAGGTAAACAGTGTAATTGGTCGATTTAAAAATAAAAAAGCAAACTTGAGTTCGCTTTTTTTATGAGTGAATTTAATAACTTTACTTCTTTAGGGTTAGGCTAATTAATTTAGTTAAAGCAACTTAGTTAAAGCAATTTAGTTAACCTAATTCAGTATGATGATGACTGAGTGCAAGAATTTCGCTGTATAAAGGGATCTTCAGTTGTAGCCACTACTGCGAAATAAAATGTATAGAAAATTTAAAGACTATTCATTTTATTTCTTGAGATACCTCGATGCTTTTTTGATTGTTAAGGGTATTAAAAAATATTTTAATCGCGTTAACTTCTTCCTTGCTTAGTTTAATTCCGAGCTGATGCCAGCCAGTATCTTCTATTGCTTGCTCTATCGTTGCTGCTGCACCATCATGAAAATAGGGCGCTGTGTTTAATATGTTCCGCAGAGAAGGCACTTTAAAAAAGTAATTATCCGCGGGGTTTCCTGTTACTTGCGCTTTACCTTTATCAACTTTATTTGGGTATGGATGAACAATACCCATTTTCATAAAGAGTTGACCACCAAGGACTGCGCCATTGTGACAAGCAACACAGCCTTTATCTATAAACAGGCGTAAGCCTGCTTTTTCATTTTGATTGATCGCGTCTTTATCGCCAGCTAAGTACTTATTAAATCGATCCTTTGAGATTAATGTTCTTTGAAATGCGGCAAGTGCTTGGGCAATGTTTTCTAGGTTTATTGGCGATAATTGTTGTGGAAAGCCACTTTTAAAATCAGCTAAATAACCTTTACTGCTGAGGCGTTCAATGACCTGACTTTCAGAAGTCATTGCCATTTCTTTTACATTGAAAATAGGAAATTTAGCTTGCTGACTCAATGTTTTTGCCCGTCCATCCCAAAACTGGGCAACATGTAAGCCCGCGTTCCATGTTGTAGGAGCATTGCGATTACCAATACTTCCCAAGGCACCTATTGATGTCTTCAAGTGATCGACACCTGCTGCGCCATTAGTGAGGTTATGGCAGCTATTACATGATTGAGAATGGTTTATTGATAGCGCGGTTTCAAAATATAATTTTCTCCCTAAATTTATTAATGCTGAGGTATCTTGTTCTGCTCCTTGCATAACATGGGGCAGCGCCTTGAAGAAAGATAGCGCAATCTCGTGTGTTGAGGCTTGCGTTTGACCTTGACTAGGGCCAATGAAGCATAACAATGTCAACAACGTTGATATAAAATATTTAGTCATTAGCTGAAATTAAATCCAAGATGACAAGGTTTAAAAGAAGCTAACTAATACACCTTAGAAGTGAGTTAGTTAGCTGAATTAGCGTGCTAAGTGGTATTAGCGGTTAATTAAGACTTACTTTAAGTCAAAGCGATCCAATTGCATGACTTTGACCCATGCTTTAGTAAAGTCATTAACGAATTTTTTATCAGCATCGTCTGAGGCATATACTTCTGCAATGGCTCTTAATTCAGAGCTAGAGCCAAAAATTAAATCAACAGGTGTTGCTTGCCACTTTTCTGTACCTGAAGCGCGGTCATGACCTATATATATTCCGGCATTTGACTTATCTTTACTCCATACCGTCTTCATATCCAGTAAGTTAACAAAGAAATCATTAGTTAACACACCAGGGTTGTTGGTGAGAACACCGTAGGATGACGCATCATAGTTAGCATCAAGCGCTCGCATACCACCAATAAGTACTGTCATTTCAGGAACGTTTAAACCAAGAGAGTTCGCTTTATCCACTAACATTTCTGCAGGTGAGCTATAGCTATCATCGGTATAATAGTTGCGGAAACCATCTGCTTTTGGTTTTAAGTAATTAAATGACTTAACGTTAGTTTGCGCTTGGCTAGCATCAGCACGACCAGGTGAAAAAGGCACTGCGATGCTATTACCCGCTTTTGCTGCTGCTTTTTCTATTGCGGTTGCGCCACCTAGAACAATGACATCAGCGAGTGATACTTTTGTTTTAGCCGATTTTTTATTAAATTTTGCTTGAATAGCCTCAAGTTTAGCCAGTACTTTACTCAACTCTTTTGGGTTATTTACCGCCCAGCTATTTTGTGGCTCGAGGTTGATACGAGCACCATTGGCACCGCCGCGCATATCAGTCACTCGATGACTCGAAGCTGCCGCCCAAGCGGTTCTTACTAATTCAGAAGTGGTTAGGCCAGAGTTAGTAATCTGCTTTTTAAGTTGTATGATATCTTTGTTGGTGATCAGTTGATAGTTTATTGCGGGTATAGGGTCTTGCCACATCAGCACTTCACTTGGTACTTCCGCGCCAACATATCTTGCACGAGGTCCCATATCTCTATGTGTTAACTTAAACCAAGCTTTAGCAAAGGCGAGATCGAATTGTGTTGGATCTGCTCTAAAACGCTCAACAATTTTGCGAAATTGAGGATCTTCCTTCAATGCAATATCAGTGGTGAACATAATAGGGGCATGACGTTTGTTTGGAATATGTGCGTCAGGCACTAAATTAGCCGCTGCTTTATTATCAGGGATCCACTGTTTTGCGCCTGCAGGACTTTTAGTTAATACCCAATTAAAGTTCATTAAATTATCTAGGTAATTAGAAGACCACTGGGTTGGTGTAACTGTCCAAGCACCTTCCAAACCACTGCTGATTGTGTCAGCACCAACACCAGTACCACATTTATTTTTCCAGCCGAGTCCTTGTGCTTCAATGTCAGCAGCTGCGGGCTCTGCACCAACACAGCCGTTAGGTTTTTTTGCACCATGCGCTTTCCCTAACGTATGACCACCGGCAAGTAATGCAACAATCTCTTCGTCGTTCATTGCCATACGGCCAAATGACATTCTGATATCGTTTGCTGCTAATAATGGATCAGGTTTGCCGTGTGGACCTTCAGGATTAACATAAATCAACCCCATTTCTACGGCGGCAAGTGGGCCTTTTAATTTGCCCTTTTTGTCGCGACGTTTGTCGGACAGCATCGCAGTCTCTGGTCCCCAATAAACTAAATCTGGTTCCCAGTCATCAGTTCTACCACCGGCAAAACCGAAGGTTTTAAAGCCCATTGATTCAAGGGCAACATTGCCTGAAAGTACCATTAAATCTGCCCAAGAAATCTTACGACCGTATTTTTGTTTAACCGGCCATAATAAGCGGCGCGCTTTATCTAAATTAACATTATCAGGCCAACTATTAAGTGGCGCGAAACGTTGTTGACCGCCAGATGCACCACCACGACCATCATGAACACGGTAAACACCTGCACTATGCCACGCCATGCGTATCATTAATGGACCATAATGCCCCCAATCAGCAGGCCACCAACTTTTTGAATCTGTCAGTGTGGTTTGAATATCTTTCTTAAGTATTGCTAAGTCGAGGCTAGCGAATTCTTTGGCATAATTAAATTGTTCGCCGTAAGGATTAGATTCTGCACCATGTTGACGCAGTGGACTGAGGCTCAATTGATCTGGCCACCAAAATTGATTGGTTTTTGCTTCATTGGCAGCTAACGCTTTTGCTGGCAATACCATTGAAGTTAAGGCGACTGAAATCGCCGCTGCAATAGGGAGTGTGCTCTTAAACATTATATATTCCTTATTTTAGGGGCTGCTGATCTTTCGCTGCAAAAATAATCTCGAAAGGTCAACAGACCCTTTTAGTGATAAAAATCTCATATAAAGCATAGAAAAAAGCAGGGTGATTGAATAATTGATTACCTAGAAGATAACGTTCTATTTTTTGATAATGACTAATTTAGTATTTCTGATTAAAATCAACTTAACGTTCAATAAAATTAATCATATAAAATATGATCTCTTTAAAACAACTGCACTATGCATTAGCGATTGAAAAAACATTACACTTTAAAAAAGCGGCAGAGGCGTGCAATGTGTCTCAATCGGCATTAAGTACCGCGATAACTGAACTTGAAAAACAGTTGGGGGTAACCGTTTTTGAACGTAATAATAAACAGGTATTAATCACCAATAATGGTCAGTTGATACTTGATAAAGCTAAAAGGGTTAAGTTGGAATTAGACGAGCTTTTACTGATAGCGCAAACCAATAAACATCCCTTTTATAGTCCTATGTCTATTGGAGTGATCCCAACGATTGGTCCATATCTATTACCGAAAGTTTTACCTGAAGTGAGAAAGCAATTTCCGAGTTTTAAATTGAAAATTATTGAAGAACAATCACATATTTTGGTTGAAAAGGTGCGAACGGGAGAAATTGACGCCGCTATACTCGCTTTACCTTTTCCTATTGAAGGTTTGATGAGTTTTAATTTTTGGCAAGAGGACTTTTATTGGGTTTGTCATAAAGATGAATGCCCGAAAAAATTGCAGGAAATTACCAGTGAAGAACTTGAAATTGATAAATTGATGCTGTTAAAAGAGGGGCATTGCTTAAAAGAGCATGCACTAGCAGCCTGTAGTTTACAAAATAAAAAACAAGATTCAGATTTTGATTCGGCAAGCCTACATACCTTAGTTCAAATGGTTGCAGGTAAGCTTGGCACCACACTGGTACCACAAATGGCACTCGATCAACTGACCTATAATGAATCTGAACTGAGGGCTGTTCATTTAAATGAACCTGGACCGCATAGAACAATTGCTTTAGTGATCAGACCTAATTATGTCAGGACGAATGAATTAACCCTGCTCAAAGATATTTTCGCCCAGCAGTTAGTTAAAAAGTGTGGCTTAGTTTAACTATCGAATGTTTATGACTAGCAATATCTTTAGTGCTTCAGTTTTATAGAATTAACTATTCAATTTTATTTGATTTACTGAACTACTAGCTGAGCGCACACTAGGATCATCTTAATGGACGGAGTGAATAAAAATGAAAAATATTATAGAAACGCTAAAAGCATTTTTACATTTAACGGCTGATAAAAATGCAGTAGTTAAGTGTAATTACCCAAACAATTATTATGGTGACCAATGTTGTCAAAGCCGAAAGGCTAAAGCGTAGTGTGTTAGTAAACCGGCAAAAGACTAAGTGAGTTAATGTTAACTCTGTTGCCCCGTTGAAGATTTAGTGTGAAGATGTAAAAATTTGTATTTATTTGTTATTGATAATCATTATCATTACGTTTATAGTTCTGGCAATTATACTAATGAGGGTTACAAAGGTGCAACAATTTCGTTTTTCACTACTTGCTGTCGCATGTGCATCAGCACTTTTTTCTGGTTTTATTTCTGCTAATGAACAAGATACACAAGCGGAAGCAGTAAAAGAAAAAAAATTGAAAAACAAGGATGTAGAACTTATCACTGTCTATGGAAGACAAAACCAAGTGGTAATGAATTCAGGTTTAGCAACCAAGTCTGATATGTCGTTAATGGAAACTCCGGCGGCGGTGGTGATCGTCGATGAAGAGCTTATTAACGCGCAAGGGGTTAATAACTTACAAGACTTAGTTCGTAATATTAGTGGTGTTACGCAAGCGGGTAACAATTACGGTATTGGCGATAACTTGGTGATTCGTGGACTTGGTGCTAACTATACTTACGATGGTATGTACGGTGGTGCAGGACTTGGCAATACGTTTAACCCAACACGCTCATTAACTAATGTTGAATCTGTCGAAGTACTTAAAGGTCCTGCGACAGGTTTGTATGGCATGGGCAGTGCCGGTGGTGTCATTAATTTAATTGAAAAAAAACCTGAGTTTGTTAACAGCCATGAGATCACTGCGGAGTTAGGTCAATGGGATACTTATGCATTAAGTATTGATAGCACTGGCGGATTAACGGATAAATTGGCTTATCGTATTGTAGTAAAGTCTGCACGTAGTGATGGTTATCGCGATATTGGCACAGACCGTGATGAGATTTACAGTTCACTAAAATATGTTTTTGATGAACGCCAAGATTTGATGTTATCTGCTTCGTATATCAATGATGCTATTGCCGTTGATTCTGTTGGTCATCCTATTCGCATTTATAATGCTGAGTCGGTGGGTGGTAAAACTGCTGGCGAAGCAAGTTGGCAAGATTTGATTAACGACCCTGAAGGTAAAGGCATTCAACTTAGTGATGCTCAGCGACAGCAATTAGCAGGCTCTTTAGCTGATAGTGATGGTTTAACACCGTATGAATTTGGTCACAATGGCATCATTTCACCTATGGCTAAAGATAATGAAGGTGAAGAGCTAAGATTTAAGTTAACTCATAATGTCTTTTTTAATGATAACCTCTTTTTAAATCAGCAGTTACAATACCGCGATTATACTTCTGGCTTTGCGCGTCAAACAGGTGCATATAACTACGTTTATTGGAATCGCAGAGGCACTATTAATGCAAACCCGCGTGCGCCATTAGTTGAAAATGATGTGTTATACCCCTTTGCTGCTCGTCGTCAGGAATATCGAAAAGTGGAAGCGGATGAAACCTCTTGGCAATATTTTGCCGATTTACGCTATGACTTCGAGTTTGCTGGCATAGATAACGAACTTTTATTAAATGCCAATTACGAAGATAGAGATATTCGTTTCAAACAACATTCAATTTATGATGGTGATAAGGTCATAAAAAATAAAGCGGGTGATGAGATCTACCAAGGCTCCTTACCTTATATTTATGACATTCGTAATCCTAATTGGGCTCAAGGTTCATTTGAAGATCATGATCCCTTGATGACCAGTAACTATAATAAAAAAGTTAGTGCATGGGGAGTAGGTCTTCAACATGTGGGTTACTTTGCCTATGGTATCTCTACCCGTGTAGGCGTGGCATTTAACGAAATTAAGCAAAGCTACGAGCATTTTGGTGTGGATGAGCGCTATCGTGCTAGTGCCGCAGTGCCGACACCTGAAGCAGATACTAATGATGACGGTATTACCTATAATTTAGGTGTTACCTATATGCCTACCGATGATCTCTCTTTCTTCATTAATCACTCAAAAGGAAGAACCGCTTACAGTATGTTAGGTGGCGTCAAAGGTGATGGATCTGATCGATTAGACTCTGAATCGATGAGTGACGATTTAGGTATGCGTATTAAAGCATTTGATGACCAAATGTTAACCTCTATTGTTTTCTTTAATAGTTCTCGTACAAACTTGCGGTATGCAAATCCTGAGTATGATGATGGCGTGTCGGCGCCGAATGTGCCAAAAAGCTTTTTTGATGGTAAAGAAGAAACGACCGGTGTTGAGTTAGATATGAATGCTCATCTGAATGAGCGTTGGATGATCAATATCAATGGTGTTTATCAAGATGCTCGCGATAAGAAAGATCCAAACCGAAGTAGTTATGATACTCGTCAAAAGGGCGTTCCTTATGTAACGGCCAGTACT
>OJBR01000765.1_pt1 | contig 11587 bp, 10 predicted proteins | sample 1591161 | NCBI WGS metagenome assembly OJBR01 (sample SAMN05416803, study PRJEB24817) | seawater metagenome | isolation source: Sea water | place: Canada:Atlantic | collected 2013-07
CCTCTTCGTCGGCAGCGTCAGATGTGTATAAGAGACAGTTGCTGCTCTGACCTCCACAATTTCGTCAACTGAAGTGCCGGTTGCTTATCTCATTGAAGATAAAGCAATGACAAGAAAGCGTGCAACCTGGTTAATCTCTGGATTAGTTTTCATCGCCAGTATGTTACTCATTGCCTTTTTTGAACAACTCTTTGGCTTAGTGATCCAACTCCTAACCACTATTTTACAGCCACTGATGTCATTATTTTACTTCATCGTGGTTGGTTGGTTATGGAAGCGCGGAAATCAACTTACCGATATGGCTCAATTAGATAAACACCGGTCACTAAAATTACTTGGCTTTTACCTACGCTTTATCTGCCCTGTTCTTTTAGTTGTGGTCTTTATTAATGTCGCTTTTTAAACAGTATTCTCTGCTAGTCTAATGAGACTAGCTAATGTGAAGTGATATTAAACAGATTAGCGATGTTTACGATAAATGGCCTCTATTGTTCCGTTAGTCGTTAGGTCTTTGATTACCTTGTTAACCGAGTCTCTTAGCGCCTTATCTTTAAAAGCAATATGTGAGTAAACGTCTGGCCACAATCTATGGATGGTGAAGTCTTTTTCCGCTATTTTCTCTTCATTGATATAACGTTTATCTGCTAAGTCATGGAGAAATATATGTATATCTCCGATACGAATATCTTTCTCACCCGCGACCATCATATAAGTGGTCTCATCTGGATGTGAATATTCACTGTAATTTGGGTTAGTAAGAGCCATTTCTTTAAAATCATCTCCAAGCATTTCTTTTGCCCCCTGATAGGCAGCAATAGAGAAACCTTGTAAATCAGAAATTTTGTTAACCTTTAGTTTCGCTGATTTTTTTGACACGGCGACATCGGTATAGCGAAAAATAGGCGAGGATAAAAAACCTTTAACTGATGAGTTTGAGAAAATATTACAGGCAACATCAATTCTGTGTCCTGAATTTATTTCATGTAACAATCTATTGTTACTCATATAAACAAACTTCACATTGTATTTTGGCAATTGCTTAAATATTTCTTCAGTCAGTTCAAGAAACAAACCATGATGATCTCCTTCAACAAGAAAAGGGGCAAAATTGCCAATACCTATCTTTAAGTCTTGTTTGGCCATTATCAAACTAGATGAACATAATAATGAAAATAAAAACAAGCGGCATAATATTTTAACCATATAAATAACCCACTGACAGAGTGCTATAAACGACAATAATGCAACTGATCAACCACACAAGTCATTTTTGTATAAATTACAATAACTAATAAAGCACAAAAGTACGGTAAATAGTAGCTAATTTCGATGATTAGGCAGGGATTAAGCTTATTATTACTTTGAATTGATTAGCTCTAGGGATTCTTTTTCACTGAGATCCACCTGCTCAATTTTCTCAAAGCGGGTAGAGATTTTATCTGCCGAGGTATGTATTTGTTTCACATCCGTTGCCGCCTGATCTATATGCCTAGCAAGATTAGCAAAGCGACCTTTAAAGCGGCTAAAGTCTTGTGCTAAATCGGACAAATGCGCCTGAATAATGTGTATTTGTTGGCGTGTCGCTTCATCTTTAAGTACCGAGCGTGCGGTTGTTAATATTGCCATTAAGGTCGTGGGCGATGTCAGCCAAACGCGTTTCTTATTAGCATATTCTACAAGATCACTTTGGTGTCCGTGAATTTCAGCGAAAATAGCTTCTGCAGGAATAAACATAATAGCGCCATCAGCTGTTTCATTATCAATCAAATACTTATCACTAATATCATTGATGTGTTTTTTGATATCTATTTTAAACTGGCGCATAGCTGATTTTCGCTCCGCCTCATGGGTTTCAAAATCCACCATTTTTCGATAGTTTTCTAATGGGAATTTTGAGTCAACAACAACATTACCCGTAGGTTTCGGTAAAAAGAGTACACAATCGGCAATTTTACCGTTTGATAGCGTATGTTGCAGTTTAAAACTTTGTTCAGGCAATACATTTCTAATCAAGCTATTTAATTGTACTTCACCAAATGCGCCCCGTGAGCGCTTATCATTAAGTACTTCTTGCAAGCTCACTACATTGGTCGATAACTCGGTAATTTTCTTCTGCGCATCATCAATTAACGCTAAACGCTGTAAAATATCACTAAAAGTTTTAGTGGTTTTTTCAAATCCCTCAGCTAAGCGTTTTTCTACTTGACCACTAATTTCCTGTAAGCGGTTATCCGTCGCCTGAGTCAGTCCATCAATACGCTTGCTCATTTGATCACTGCTTTGCGCCAATGTTTTAGCCAATTCTTCTCGGTTAGCTTGGCCTGTATTGTTTAGATGGTTAATCACTTGGTCTAATGATTGGCTTTGATTGCTAGCAAGTTGAGTTTGTAACTCGTTAACTTGCCGCATGAGCTTAATACGTAAATCAGCCATTTGCTGTTCTATATTATTCGATAACTGCAGTTGCTGTTTATCATGGGCTTGTGAAATTTGTTGCTGGTTCACTTGTTGATAATTTTGTTGTAAATGTAATAACTGTTCTGAAAAATGTTGGCTTAGCATTACTTGAACACGCTCTTCTTGCTCGGAGTTTTGTCTTAGCACTGCATTTTTGATGCTGCTTAATCGAAATAGCGCCCATACGAGCATTAAGAAAAACACTAGTGCCAAGGTGAGTGCAAGTGGTAAAAAGTGTTGTGGCTCTATGGAAAAGTTCATAACTTACTCTTGAAAAAAGAATTAACACGTATCAATGACTATCAATAACGACCGAAAAACACTGTATTTTATTACAGTAGTCTGTAGGTATTAAAACATAACTTGCCATACTCAACCAGTATTTTAATAAGTTAGCTGTTCAATAGCAGCCCCACAGGCTTTTAGCGCGGGTAAAATGGTCGTTAATACTTGCTGTTTCGTTGTCTGTGAAATATGAGTACTGATACTTAACGCACCAAGGACTTTTCCTGTCTGATTTCGTACAGGGACAGAAATTGAGGTTAAGCCCAGCTCAAGTTCTTGTTCTACCAAAGAATAACCCTGCTGATTTACCCGTGAAATTTCTGCGGCCAATTCCACTTTATTAGTAAGAGTGAAGGCAGTAAATTGCTCAATGCGACAGCTTGCTAAAAAGTCATGTAATACTTCATCTTTCATGTCAGCTAATAGTACGCGACCTAATGAAGTTGCAAATGCAGGTAAGCGAGTACCCACGTTCAAGCTAACGGACATGATGCGTTTAGTGGTAGCAACTCGCCCAACATACACAACATCTTCACCGTCTAATACCGCTGCTGAACAAGACTCATTAAGTTGCTCAACTAGCTGTTTCATCAGAGGTTGTGCGCTTTGCCAAACATCTTGAGAAGCAAGATATGAAAAACCCAACTTAAGTATTTTCGCCGTTAACGAAAATTTTTTTCCCTCTTGCTTGGCATAACCTTCACTTACTAATGTCAGTAAAAATCGTCTTGCTGCAGCTCTGGTGTAACCTGTTTCAGACGCAACTTCAGATAAGGTCATCGTGGGTCTTTGTTGATCAAAGGCCTGAATAACCACTAAACCTTTGAGTAAGGATTGTACAATTTCAGTTGATTTGATCATAACTTGATCACCATCATGTTTTTCTTGTTCTTGCTTTGACATTGAATAATCTCAAACCTACACTAATGTTCGATATATTAACAAGTGTACGCATAGCGCACAACTTGTTTTGATTAACTAAGAGTCTGTTGAACTTTCGCGGTTAAATTTTGTTCGAGATAAAAGCGTTTTAGTCACGGCGAGTGGTGTGTAGCCTAGTAACTCTAAGCAAATACTACTCAACAATGAGTAAGACGCTTTTAGCCGAATCCTTTGGACAACGTTTGTTGGTCATTTTTACAGCGTCATCGCCTTTTAATGTGGAACAACCACATGACAAAGGCTCTGCCTTGTATAAATACCCAACAAACCGCTGCAAAACAATCTCGCAAGATCAACAGACCCTAGTCTTAACAGAAATACTGCTAAAACTATAATGTAGCAGTAATTTTGAGAGTTGCACGTTTGTAAATGTAAAGTTTAATGAATTTTATTTGTATTAACGAAGAGGGGATTGATTTTTGGGTAAGGTGACTTATCAAAGTTGAGCTTGACTAACATACCGATGAGAATAAAAAATTCAATGGCATCCTTGCTTTGAATGTTACCGGTATAACTATTGTTAACATGCGTTATTGTAAATTATTCGTGGTGGTGATTAGCTGTCGGGATGATCATTACCAACATTTATTCAGATTCAAGATCCCTGGTTTTCTTTTGAACTGTATTCTCCAAAATGAAGTTTGCGAGTGCGTCTGCCGCAGGAGAGAGTGACTTGTTTTTGAGTTGAACTAAGCCAATGTGGCGAATAATTTTAGGGCTTGTCAAAGGAATAAAGCGAAGTTTGCTATTGTTTTTTGGAAATGCAAACCAAGGTAATGTGGTGATACCAAGACCTTCCTCTAGCATTGCAATTAATGACAGCATATTAGAAATAAGGAATTGCGAGTCGCTTAATAAGGGCTCGGCTTCAGTATCTTCGAGTAAACGTGAAGTACCATTTCTGATCAATCGTTGCTTGCGTAACTCTTTCCAATGTAATTCAGTTAGCTCAGCAAAAGGGTGATCTTCACGACAAACTACGCCTAATTGATCTTCCCAAACTGGGGTGAAAGTGATGTCTGCATGTTCATGTCCATGGGGCAAACTGGCAATACCAATATCTACTTGTTGTTTTTCAACCTTTCTTAATACAGCTTCAGAGTTATCATCGTAAAAACTGATGTGAAGCTCTGGCACGTCAGCAATAAATTTTGATAATAATTCGGGTAACATTCTACACGCAATCGAAGGAACAGAGGCTAGACGTAAATGACCTGTTTTATGCTCGCTCATCAAAGCCATATCTTGAGCAACGTTATCATGATGTGCAATAAGCTCTTTTGCCTTTGGTAAAAAGTATCGACCAAAAGGTGTTAATTCCGTATTTGAAGTCTTCGCATTACGTTTTTCAAACAAAACTGTACTGAGTTTGTTTTCGAGATCTCGTATCGATAAAGAAATAGCCGGCTGAGTTCGACAAGCTTTTTCTGCTGCCGTATGGAACCCCTTTAATTCTGCGACCCAAACGAAGTGACGAAGCTGAGCTATTTTAAATTCAGGTAGTGCCATAAGGATTCCTTATCAACGGATATTTTTTATTAATTTTTATTATTAAAACATACTACCTATAATGGATTCAATTATTTAATGGAGGTATTTATGTCTGAATCAATTTTTTGCAATTACATCAATGGCGAATGGGTAGAAGGCGCAAGTTCACTTGCTAACATCAGCCCTGCAGACACGAGCGATGTTATTGGTCACTACGCACAAGCTAACAAAGAACAAGCAGAAGCAGCGCTAGATGCCGCAAAAAAAGGGCAACTTGAATGGCAAGAAAGTGGCTTAGAACAACGCTACTCAGTGTTAATGGCTATTGGTGATGAGCTAATTGCTCGTAAAGATGAATTAGGTAAATTGTTAGCCCGAGAAGAAGGTAAAACCTTACCTGAAGGCGCTGGCGAGATTTATCGTTCGGGTCAATTTTTCCATTATTACGCTGCTGAAGTATTACGCCAAATGGGAGAAACTGCCGATTCAGTTCGTCCAGGTATTGAAATTGAAACACGCAGAGAGCCTGTCGGTGTTGTCGGTATTATTACTCCTTGGAACTTTCCTACGGCAACTGCAGCTTGGAAAATTGCACCAGCATTAGCTTTTGGTAATGCTGTTGTTCTAAAACCAGCAAACCAAGTACCTGCAAGTGCTTGGGCTTTAGCTGAAATCATCTCTCGTCAAGGTTTGCCAGCAGGTACGTTTAACCTAGTAATGGGTCCAGGCGCAGAAGTAGGTGACTTGTTAATTAACTCTAAAAAAATTAACGCATTAACTTTCACTGGTTCATTAGAAACAGGTCGTAAAGTTGCAATAGCTACAGCAGCGAACTTAGTAAAATGTCAATTAGAGATGGGCAGTAAAAATGCGCTAATCGTACTTGATGATGCAGATCTAGATAACGCTGTTGAGTGTGCTGTTGGCGGCGCTTTCTTTGGTACGGGTCAAAAATGTACTGCTTCATCACGTTTAATTGTGACTGAAGGTATTCATGATCGTTTTGTTGACGCCGTTGTTGCAAGAATGAAGCAACTCGTTGTCGGTCACCCATTACGTGAGGGTGTTCATATTGGTGCGGTAGCTGATGCGCGTCAAATGAAGCAAAACCTTAACTACCTTGAAATTGCTAAAAATGAAGGTGGCAAGTTAGTGAGTGGCGGTGATGTTATTACTGAAGAGACTGAAGGTTATTACCTAACACCAGCTTTATTCACTGAAACAACCAATGCGATGACCATTAACCGTGAAGAAGCCTTCGCGCCTATCGCTTGTGTGATTAAAGTGAAAGATTATGACGAAGCATTAGCCACATTAAACGACACTAATTACGGTTTAGTTGGTGGTATTTGTACGCAATCGCTTAAAGCGGCAACGCACTTTAAACGCAATGCTCAAACAGGCTGTGCAATGGTGAACTTACCAACAGCAGGCACTGATTATCACGTACCTTTTGGTGGTCGTAAAGACTCTAGTTTTGGCTCACGTGAGATGGGTAGTTATGCAAAAGAATTCTACACCATCGTAAAAACAACTTATATCCGTTCATAAATCGAGTAGTCACTATGCATAACGATCTTATTGTCATTGACGGCCTGCAGTACTCAAATTGGAACCGGGCTATTTTTCAACAGCTTAAAGAAGGTGGTGTAACTATGGTGCATGTCACCGTTGTTTACCACGAACAGATTAGAGAAACATTATTGCGAATAGGTGAATGGAATCGCCAGTTTGAGCTCCATCATGATTTGATCATGCCAGTGAAAAGCACGGCGGATATCCGTCTTGCTAAAAAGTTAGGCAAGGTTGGCATCATGTTTGGTGCGCAAAACTGCTCACCCATTGAAGATGATATTGGCATGGTTGAGATCATGCGTGAACTCAACTTGATGATTATGCAGCTTACTTATAACAACCAAAGCTTATTGGCTTGTGGTTGTTATGAGGCAGAAGACAGTGGGGTTACTCGCTTTGGTAAACAAGTAATCAAGGAAATGAACCGGGTAGGTATGGTGGTAGATATGAGCCACAGTGCGGAACGTAGTACGTTAGAAGCAATCGAAATTTCAGAGCGCCCTATCGTTATCTCACATGCCAACCCGAATAGTTTTCATCAAGCCAAGCGCAATAAGTCGGACACAGTGCTAAAAGCATTGGGAGAATCAGGTGGGTTATTAGGTTTTAGCCTTTACCCGTTTCATCTTAAAAATGGCCCTGATTGTAGCTTGGATGATTTTTGCGACATGGTGGCAGATACCGCCGATTTAATGGGCATTGATCATATTGGTATTGGTACAGATTTGTGTCAAGAACAACCCTTATCTGTACTTGAATGGATGCGTAATGGACGTTGGTCAAAGGAAATGGATTATGGAGAAGGCTCAAAAGCAAACGCTGATTGGCCTCGTCCGTTATCTTGGTTTCGTGATAGCCGTGACTTTCCAAATATTACAAAAGGTTTACAAAACCGTGGCTTTAGGACGGAAGATATCGCCAAAGTCATGGGCATGAACTGGTTGAACTTACTCGATGAAGGGTTAAAACCACAAGTGTAAAAGCGCTAGTTTGTATTGAATTATAGCAAGTAGATTGAATAGTTGACCATTTGAAGTCGGTTAATAAAGTTAATTTGCTTGGTATAACAATCAATACAAAGGTAGTGACATATAAATTATAACGATAAGAGATCTATCAGGAGACTATAATAATGAATACTTCTAAAGCTATTGCGGAAGAGAGTGAGGCTCAAATGCCGAAAATCAAATTCCTAGATGGGGTAGATATACCCGTATTTTTGATCAGTGGTGGCGCGCTAGTGCTATTTTGTATATTAGCATTGTATGATATCAAAATGGTGTCTGGCTGGGTTAATTCAACCTTTGCAGCATCAACTAAAATGTTTGGTGCATACTGGCAAGTACTCCTGCTCCTGACTTTTATTATTGGCATTTTTATGGCGATAAGTCGTACTGGTGGCGTAGTACTCGGGGGATTAAAGGCGCCTGAAATGTCGACCTTTAAATGGATTTCTATCATCATGTGTACGTTACTTGCGGGTGGCGGTGTATTTTGGGCAGCAGCAGAGCCGATGGCGCATTTTACTTCTCCATCTCCATATTTTGGTGGTGAAACTGGCACAACAGAAGCAGCTTATAATGCGTTAGCACAAAGCTTTATGCATTGGGGATTTTTAGCCTGGGCTATTCTAGGTAGCTTGACCGGTGTAGTGCTTATGCATTTACATTATGATAAAGGCTTACCCTTAAAACCGCGTACTTTACTGTACCCTGTTTTTGGCGACAAGGTGATGAAAGGTGCTTTTGGTACTATCGTTGATTCTTGTTGTGTACTCGCGGTAGTGGCCGGCACTGTAGGTCCAATAGGCTTTCTTGGTTTACAGGTCAGTTTTGGTTTAGAGAAGTTATTTGGTATTCCTGATACTTACTCTACTCAGGTAGCTATATTAGTTGGCCTTATTGGTATCTATACCTTATCTGCCGTCAGCGGTGTTACTAAAGGTATCCAACTTTTAAGTAGTATCAATATTGTTTTAGCCATTTTCTTGATGGTATTCATTTTAGTCTTTGGTCCTACGGCTTTTATCTTTGATAGTTACTTACACTCTTTTGGTCTTTACCTAAATAACTTTATTCCAATGGCAACTTACCGTGCTAACACTGCATGGCTTGATTGGTGGACAGTCTTCTTTTGGGGATGGTTCTTAGGTTACGGTCCGTTAATGGCAATGTTTGTTGCACGTATCTCTCGTGGGCGTACTATCCGTCAGATGATATTAACTATTTCAGTTGTTGCACCAGTTATCACCTGTTTTTGGTTCACTATTGTCGGTGGTAGTGGTTTAGCTTTTGAGTTAGCGACGCCAGGTGTAATTTCAGAACCTTTCACTGGTTTTAATTTACCAGCGGCATTACTGGCGATTACCGAGCAGTTACCATATGGCTGGATAATCTCGTTTTTATTCTTAATCTTAACGACTATCTTTGTTGCGACAACCGGTGACTCAATGACATTCTCAGTATCTATGGTAATGACAGGTACTGATTCTCCACAGAGTTCTTTACGAGTGTTCTGGGGCGTTATGATGGGGGTTATGGCAGCATTGCTTATCTCTATCGGCTCAGGTGGTATATCGGCATTACAATCTTTTATTGTAGTTACGGCAGTACCTGTGTCCCTAGTCTTGTTACCGTCCTTATGGAACGCACCGCAAATTGCTCGCAAGATGGCGGATGAGCAAGGGCTTTAAATCATACCTACATCGAAAAGGCACAACAATTGAACTGTGCCTTTTCGTTGATTAAAACTTCTGAACAACCCCAATACTTTTTTGTTCATACATTTCTTTTATAAACATTATTAGAGAAACTTATGGGCTTTTATCGATCACTTTGACAATAGAGAAAATGTTATGAAAACACCTGTAAAAACCGAATTATTTGCTTCGAAAGCACCATTAGAATGGGCAATTATTGCTAATAACACCTTATCAACTGCTCAGATCCCAATTAACGCAGAAGGGCAAGTGGTTGAAGGTGGTATTGAAGCACAAGCACGTCAAACAATGGAAAACTTTAAGCACACTATTGAAGCAGCTAAATTGACTATGGATGATGTAACGCAAGTACTTATTTATGTCACTGCTCGCGATCAATTACCCGTATTTAATAAAGTATATGCTGAATATTTTCAAGCACCATATCCTAACAGAGCTGCAATGATTGTTGCAGGTTTGGCACGTGAAGAAATGCTTTGTGAAGTTGTTGCTTATGCGGCAGTACCACAATAAGCCACCTTTGAAGTAATGTGGTTAGTTTTTTTTATCGCATATAGATTCAATTAAAAAAACCGGCAATCTGCCGGTTTTTTGTTATTAAAATAACGATACTCTTCGTTATCTCTTATTTCAAAGAACAAGCCTAAATAAAAAGATGAGCCTAGATCATGTATCGAACAGGCACAATGAAAGTCGCATTTTGTCATTTCATGGGGCTGGCGACTTTTAGCTCGTTCTGGCCGTTTAGCTTATTGTGTTAATCAACCATTCATTTACACCTAGACCTAATAGCGGAGGTGAATTATTCAATATATTCCAAAGGATCATGTTGGATCTTTGGAAGGTAAGAACGCTATGAAGGGAGTAAGGAAAATAAGAGAAATTGATGACTCATAACAGTGAACGCACGATGCTCTAACTCTATAGGGGCAAAACCACTACCTATTTCATTGTACAATGCAGGGCATCATACAGTGCTGCGCTTGCTCACTTTGAAAGCTAACATAAAACGATAGGGGAATAGTTCAGTAGCTAATCAATGTAGATTTCACTACTGCTTTTATTAACAACTTCTTGAGGAAAAGCTTTAGGAGGCGCTCTAGTAAAAAAACGATTTCAACAAAATAATGCCACAAGAAGTAATTGAAATTAAAGCTATTAATGGTTTTAAGTAACGCTGACCTAGGTACTTATCTAAATAAAATGATAAGCCAAAGCCAACAAATAAGGCAGGTATCAAAGGCAAGGTTAGTTGTACTTGAGCGTAATTTATATTACCTGATGCGCATAACATTATCAGAGATACCAGTGTGCCAATTAGGAAAAAAAGTCCAAGTTCTGCTCTAAGCGTACTGAGGTTACTGTTTTGATAAACCAAGGCAATTGGTGGGCCGCCTACTGATGTTGTGGTGCCCATAAGTCCTGAAAAGAAACCTGCTATCACTAAGTTTCTCTCACAATGATGAATATCAACCCGTTGATACGTTAGTAACACCGAAAATATGATCAGTAGAGAAAAACCAACAGCAAAGAATATTGGTGGTAGTAATGTTAATAATAATATCCCTAGAATTGAGCCAGGAATACGCGCCAAAAGCGCTAGTTTTATATTGCTAAAATGCAACTGCTGGCGATACCGAATACAGTTTAACAGTGACAAAATGCAGCCCAATGCCAGTATAGGTGCAGGTAAGAAATTTGGGTTAATGATGACCAAAATAGGAGAGGCTATAACCGCTAATCCAAAACCTGACATACTTTGCAGCGCAGAGCCTGCTACAACGGCAATAAACGCCACTATTAATAAGGATGATTCAAATAACATAAGGGGATTTTATCGGAAAAATATTTTTGTTAGGCATGATGTGGGTCAAAAATCCTGTAATAAAGGTGGTTATCAAAGGGATCTTCTAATCAATAACCCTATATTAGTATTAATGATTGGATCATCGCAGTCTAATGAAAATATATTACTGCTTGATAAGTATTTTAAATTGCCTAATTAACCCACATCGTCGCTTGCCCAAAAAACTGCGCTGTGAGTCTTTTAAAACCAGTGATAATGGGGGGAGTTAAGAACAATATACAAATAATTCAGGGAAAGAATATGGGTTTTTC
>OJBR01000771.1_pt1 | contig 11553 bp, 10 predicted proteins | sample 1591161 | NCBI WGS metagenome assembly OJBR01 (sample SAMN05416803, study PRJEB24817) | seawater metagenome | isolation source: Sea water | place: Canada:Atlantic | collected 2013-07
CGTCGGCAGCGTCAGATGTGTATAAGAGACAGGATTATCAAATACCTGTTCGGCCTCGCGCTCCAGCCGTGAGGCCACTGTGTAGATTTCCGCCAGATCCGCCCCGGCCACGTCCAGGGTCACGCTGCGGGTACCGCCGTCGTTACTGGATATGATCGATCCGCGAGCCGCGAAAACCCCCATGCCTGGATAGCGTTGATAGACCTCGGTGATGGCATCCATCATCGCTTCCATGTGCGCCGGATCCACCGGCTCGGCTATGATGCGCAGGCGCTCCGCATCCACACCCATATTCACATACTTCATTGGCGGCATGGCCAGCTTTCCTGACTCGTAGTCCGCCGGGTCGGCACCCACCAGCGGCAAGAACTCTGCTTCTACTTCGTCAGCAATGGCTTCCATGGTGCTCAGGTTGTAACCCGGAGGGGCGCTCATGCTGGCGAAGGTTTTCGGTTCCTCACCCTCAGGCAGATATTCCGCCGGCGGCGTCAGGAACAGCACAATAGCACCACCTATCAGCACGGTTGCCAGCAGGGTGATCACTTGCCGGGGGCGACTACTGGACAGGAGACCGGAAAGGCGGTGCAGGGCAGTCATCCAGCGGCTGTGCTGGCCGTCATGGGCCACCACGGCACTGAAATCTAGCCGGGCGGAGAGGGTGGGAATTACCGTCATGGCCACCAGCATGGAGACCAGAATCGACGCGGATACGGCAATGGCGATATCGGAATAAAGCTGGCCGGCCTCTTCCTGAATAAACACCACCGGCAGAAATACCAGCACCGTGGTCATGGTGGAGGCGAACACCGCGGGCCACACCTTCTGGATGCCACTCACTGCCGCGCGAAAGCGATCCAGCCCCTTGCGCCGTTCCGTCTCGATGCTTTCCAACACCACGATGGAATTGTCCAGTGTCATACCGATAGCAAAGGCGATACCCGCCAGGGAAATCACATTGATGGTGCGCCCGGCCAGCAGCAGGCCAAGAAATGCGGCAATGGTGCAGATGGGAATGCCGATCACGCCCACGGCGGTGATCTTCACCGAGCGCAAGAACAGGAACATGACCAGGGTGGCAAACACCGCACCAATGGCCAGATTGGTCCACACATTGGCCACCGAGGCTTCCACGTAACGCACATCATCAGCGATCAGCGCCATGCGCATGCCGGCCGGCTCCAGCACCTCACGGTTGATCTGCGTTACCTGGTCGAACATGGCGTACTTGATGTCGATGACATTGGAGCCGGTTTCCCGGCGCACCGCCAAGCTGATCACCGGCTCGCCATTGACCCGTGACAGGCTGCGAACCGGGAAGTGATCGAGTACTACAGTAGCCACATCTTTCAGGCGTACCTGGGAGTCACCGCTGCGGACCAGAATCAGTTCATTGAGGCTGTCGATATCCTTGAAGCGCCCCACAGTACGAAGCAAATAGCGCCGCTTACCGCTTTCCAGCTCGCCGCCGGACACATCCCGGTTTCGCTCACGCAGGGCATCCCTTACATCCACCACACTGAGCCCGAACTGGGCCAGTTTCTGGGCATCCAGCAGCAACTGCACCTGCCGTTCGGCACCGCCGCGCACTTCCACCTGGGAGACCCCGGCCACGCTCTCCATGCGCGAGCGTACTTCATCGTCGATGAAATCCTGCATCATGTCCATGTCCAGCCCGCGAGGATTATCGGGCAGGGGAGAGACGCGGTAGTACATGAAGGCGTTGCTGGAAAACGAGCTGGAGAGAATGCGCGGCTGATCCACATTATCCGGATAGTTGGGGACCTGACTGAGGGCATTATTAACCCGGATTAGTGCGTCGGTGATATCCACGCCGAAGGGGAATTCCAGCTCGATTTCCGCCTCGCCACTGCCGGCGGAGGAGGTCATCCGCCGCAAGTTGGGAAGATTGCGCAGGTACTCTTCCTGCTCGATGAGGATTTCCTTTTCCACATCCTGGGGCGTGGCACCGGGCCAGCTTGTCACCACGGAAATGGTTCGCACTTCCAGATCGGGAATCATCTGAACCGGAATGCGCAGTGCAGCGAGAACGCCGAGCAGGGTGACGATCAACACCACTACCGTCATCAGGGTGCCATTGCGGACAATCTTCTCGAACATCAGTCCACCACTCGGATCTTGTCACCGTCCCGCAAGCTCTCGTTGCCGCGGATAACCACACGATCACCACGATTCAGGCCCTCGACTATAGTGACCTGCTGTGACTGGCCCGAGGCGATTTTGACGACCTTGCGGCGCGCCACCAGGTTTTTATCGTCGCCCTCGGCAATCCAGACCGTCACATTGCCCTGGCTGTCACGGAGCAGGGCGTCTCGGGGTACGGAGGGCCGGGTATTTGCTGAGCGCATTTGTAGCCGGCCATTGATCGCCATGCCCGGCGTCAGGGATTTCCCGTCAACACTGGCTCTCACCGTGAAGGTTCTGGCAGTAGGGTCGTTAACAGGCACAATTGCGGTAATGCTTGCGGCTATCGAGCTCTCCGAGTCGTCTTCCTTCTCCAGCCAGACCTCCAGGCCGGTATCCAGGGACAACTGCGGAAAATACTGTTGTGGGACCGCAAAATCCGCGTGCAGATCATCGCTGCCCACCAGCTCAAAGACCGTGGTGCCAGGTGTCAGCCATTCACCTACCTCGGTAAGCTTTGCGCTGATAACACCACTGAAAGGGGCGCGAAGGGTATGTCGCTTGAGCAAGGCTTGCTGCCTCGCCACGTCAGCCTGGCTTGAGGCCAGTCCCGAGGTGGCCACCTGAACCTCAGATTCCAGGCTGCGTACTTCGCTGGCGGCGATGCTTCGCTTCGCCACCAGGCTGTTGGCTTCCTGCAGTCGCCGGCGGGCGTCTTCCAGTGTGGCCTGTTGCTGCTGATAATCAGCCCGGGAACGCTGTAACTCCAGACGGGTCAATTCGGCATCCAGCTCAATCAGAGGGGCACCGGTCTCAACCTTGTCGCCGATATCCACGAGCAATTTGCTCACCAGCCCGGAAACAGACGCTGAAAGCCGGGCTGCTCGATCTGCTACCAGGGTGCCGTTCACCAGCAGCGCATCCTGGGAGCGTGACAAATCCACCACAGCCAAGGATACCGGCTTGCGATCATCCGCCAGCGCGGACACGGCCAGTAGCGACAGCAGGACAACCCGGAAAAAGAAATGATGTAGCAGGGACAGTAACCGCATGCGTGTCCTTGTCAGTTATTCTAAGAATTATGCAAATCGCGAGTTTATCAGGGCCGGAGGCAAATCCGGGTGAAAAGCAGGGTAAGGATTGTATCGGGCTGACCTGGCAAAGAATCAATCATGGCTACGCATAATGTATATTATGTTCAATAGACGGTCGCAGCAGCCTGGGGGCAAGATTGGGGTTTTAGGCTTGCTGTGATGTGTGAATGACCTTCAAGGATGTAGCTTTCGGCCTCTCTGTTAACGAACTCTCCCAGATAACCTACCGTCACCCATCGACAATACGTCGATACCTCAGAAACAACGATGCTCCCCAACACGTTTTGCACCTGGTCACCCTTTACCGGAATGGCCGTCTTCCTTCCTTACATGAGAGCTGGCGCGGCTGGCGAATAAGTGGTGCCTGGCTGATAGATCCGGACGGGAACCATTACAGGGCTGAGGACGTGCAAAGCCTATGGGCCGTGAAGCAATTGAGACGGGAGCTAGAGAAACTACAGCGGCAGCCGGTGCAGTTTCTGTTGAAGATATAGCCTAGAGCTATGCGACAGGCGGTATTGCAAAAATAAAAGACGTTTAAATTCATGGACTTAAACGGATTTATATAATTGTCAATAACTTTTTAATGATAGGATTTTTCTATTCTGAATGAATCCCATCGTAACACAACATCTTGTGCAGATCCTCGCTACCTGGCGCACAAGATACTGTGTTCAGAGTTGGGCTGTATCTGTGTTTGCTTCTGGTCGGGGGCTGTCTCGTCCCTCGACAGCTCCCCGGCCAGAGTCAACAGGTGATTTTGCCAGATGATTAAACAGGCCATCTTTTAGAACTCGCTCACACATCTGGACAGGCATATCAGATATTTTCGTTCCCTGTTGGGTGTAGCAGGTGCAATCACTGAAATCTGAGCGCATGGACATGCAGCCCTGAACAACTGGCACATCAACTGCCCTCATTGCCTGTTGCCGGTAAATCGGAGCAGTGTAAGGCAGGCCGCGTATATCGGGCTGAAAAGCCTCCTGCCAATCAATATCAAATACCCTGCCGCTGTCATTGCCAGCCGGAAAAGGCGTGTAGCTGGGCTGGGATGGCACGACCTGAACCTCTTTTGATTCTTCATTATTTTGTGACCCGCCACCGATGGAAAGATTGCTGAAGAACATATAGAAAGCGATCGGGACGATGATTAAGGGAACGCCGATCATTAAAAGCACTTTTATAGGCGGCTTAGCCTTGTGGGTGTGGACTTCAGCGGATTTATATAAACCCCATACTTCCTTTGGGAGCTTTTTTCTTGTTACAGCACATCGACCAAGCTCTGATCGGTTTGATGGTGAGACGAAACCGACGCCACTGTGGTAATGGTTCGCATAGGGCATCTGGAACGGTCGTTCGTAGTGATAATGCTCGTTACAGATTGTTCGTGCATGGATGTCCAGGAGGCTTGGGGCTTGGCTGATAAAGACGACATCCCAGCCGCGATGCCTGTGCTTTTCGAGGGCAGCTAGGCCAGCAGGTACAGGCTTAGATGCATGGCGTACAGGGTAAAGCTCCTGCGCTTCATCGATGATGACGAGGGCACCGTCAGGAATGTGCTGGTGCCAATTAGTAGCCTCTGAATCTGTTAATTCAGTCCAGCCAAGTTGCTGCTTGCCCTCTTCGGTTAAATTGATACCCCGGTAGTAGATTGGGCGGTCTTTAACGTCCTTGTATTTGGAAATTACATGGCTGGTTTTGCTTGAGCCCGGCAGGCCTGTAACGATTAAGAACATCTAGTCGCCCTGCCCTTGCATGAACTGCAGACGCTTAAAGCCACCGGCTGCCATCATAAATGTGACGGTGCCTATGTGGGCAGAAAGGCATAGCGATAGGAAGGTATCAAAGCCAGCCATGCCGACGACATGGAGAACATCGGACGTGATGCCACCAATTTGGTTATGCACCATCGTGACAAGCTGGTTAGTTAAGGCCGTAACGCCAACATAGGAGACGACGCCGAGACCGAGTGACCATAGAATCCGGGCGACTATCCCACCTATTGCCGCTGCAAAGAAGGCTCCGAGACTACCGGCAAATAGTCCGCCAATAATGGGTAAAGGCATCAGCTACGAATCCTCTTGATCATTATAAAGGCGGCTGCGACATAACCGAGCGCAACCATAAGCGGGTGTATCCCTGTTGCAATCTGGCAAATGGGGTCCCATGAAATAGCAAAGCTGTTTCCTAGAACGCTAAACGTTTCATCTGCTGGGCACTGGGAAGGTATCGTGAATAGCTGAGGGTCAAGGGCTTGATCTACAAGGGTGCTAAAGTCTACAGAGCCTTCAGGGATAGCATTGAGCTCAGAATCCCCAATGACGGAATCTGCATCACCCAATTGCTCAGGGTCGCCGAAGACCTCTTGCATATCCTCTTTCGCGTCACAGCGTTGACGCCAGTTTTCAAGGAGGATGAAGCATTGAATCGTATCGGTGTCTGATGAGCATTTTGGCTCTTTCCGGGTTTGTCCAGGCTCACATTCTCCGTCTTGAAAGCTGGTTCCGTCGCCTTCTTCACCGGTGCCTGGCTGGCCTTCTCCGGGTGTAGAATCCTGTCCATCGGGCGTGCCATCGCCGTCGGTGTCCGGGTTTGTGGGGTCCGGGTCTTCACCATCTAGGAGGCCATCACCATCGGTGTCGGAATTATTTGGGTCTGGGTCTTGGCCATCTGGGAGACCGTCGCCATCACTATCCGGGTTACCGGGTTCTGGGTCTTCACTGTCCGGAATGCCGTCACCGTCTGAATCAAAGTCATCATCATTTTCTGGTTCCCGGCAGTACTTTTTGCCATTTACGGTTGTGTAATTTGGGCATTCAGAATCCGGGGGCGTTTCGCAGTAGCGGTTGCCGTCTGTTGAGTTGTAACAGCCTTCATCATCAACGTAGTCATCGAAGGGGGCAGAAGAAGCGCCGTCTTCATCTGGACAGTATTCACCAGTGCTTGTGTAAGTTGAGAGGCAGCGGGGCATGCCATCGGAAAGGATTATACAAACGGTTCTTTTTCGGGTATCGAAGTTGCAATTCTCAAAGCACACCTGGCCTATTGCGTAGTTTGTGCTCAGGTCTCGTGTTTGTCCCTGTGGGATGGTGCACTCTTGTGGTTCCTCTATTCCACATACAACGTCAAAGTCACCACTTGGGCTAGTCTGAGTAGCGCTAAGTACCGTTGGGTGGCTTGCTGTCGTGCAGTAGTGAATAACCTTTCTAGTCATTCGGTTATTTGAATTAATAGAGTAATTAATACAGGTTGGCGCTGTAGCACCATAATAGGTGTTTGGTAATAACGGGTCTGCTATGGAATCACAGGGCGGATAGCTACTTCCTCCGTTTACCCCGCGTGCCGCTGTATTGCCGCTAACGGTATCAGCGTTTGCACTTGATGGCGTGAGGAGTGTACTTGCCAGAACTAAGGCAAATAGCGGAAAAGCCTTTATCGCATGGAGAAAAGCCAGAAGAGCGCGGTTGCTCCTGTGAAAAAATAGATCCATGGGCCGTAGTCCATTTTGTACCACCGAAAAGGAAGGGGCCGAAGCCCCTTTCCGTGTTGAGGTTTAACCCATCATCCGTTTGGCCAGCTTGAAGCCGAGGATGCCGACGAAGATACCCAGAACAGCGGTACCGATGGGGGTCAGGTCCATTGCGCCAATTTCGGTGGCCAGTGCTGCAAAATCCATGTGGTGCTCCTTTCATTTTTGGTTATCCGAGCAAGCGACGTGCCTGGCGGATGAGGAAGACCGAAGCCCATACACTGCCGATAGCGAGTAGCAGCATATTGGCGTCGGAATATGTCATCGGTGGTAATCCGAGGGGACCACCACCAACAACAACTTGAAGCGTGCCGTCACAGAGGACTGTGTTGTCTTGGGCTTGTTGCCATGTGCCGTTGCACGCTATTAATTCCATTGATTAATGACCTACTTAACTGCCGGTTGCTTTGAGGCTAGAAGCCTTTACAGGGATTAACCGGATTTCGAAACGGTTAAGTTCGAGGCCACCGAATTGGTTTACCTGAAAGCTGGAAGGGTCAAGCGTGTATTTGCCTGACGGGTAAGCCTGAGACGGGTCACGGATGCTCAGGTTAAAGGGTGTCGGGTAAGCCCCTCCGGTGTGGAAATAGGCCCGTTGCTCGTGGATTTCGCGACGACCATTTTTGCCATTGATTGTGCGGCTCTGTATTTGGCAGTCGTTCGTATTGAGTTCAATTTCAATGCTCATAAATCACCTATTACGCTGATCGTAGTTGTTGCCAGTTGGTCACTGCTTGGCATTCCAGGACCTTGCGGCGGAGTTGGACGACCTGACCTCGTGACAGATCGGCATCACCGAGCCCAGCGGCGCGGAGAATCTTTAGGTTTCGGTACCAAGTGGTTTTGCTCTGCATTTCGCGGGCAGCTTCCCATCCTTGTGATTGGATCAGCGCCCAGCAGCCTATAGCGGCTCTGCCCTGCCCTTCGGTTTCTGCTGCTGCCATCACTCGTTGTTTCAAATCGGCATCACTTTTCATCTCTGCACCTCCGATCATCCGGCCAAAGTAGTCATCCCATTCGCTCTTTAGCTGGGCCGGAGTCACTGTTTTCCAGTCGTTTCTAGAGAACCATTCACGCGCTAGGGTGAGTTCAAGTCGTAGTAATTGGTGAGCGTCCGCTATCTGTTCCGGATTGTATGGATAACCGGAGTAATCCGGTTTTTTCATAATGTGGGTAAGGTGGGGGCCTTTGGCGTATGCCTTGCCACGGCGGTGCTTTGACTTTCCACCCCAGTAAACGGTGTCACCTGCCTGCTGGCTGACGCGGTAGCGGCCACCCTCGCAGTCTCTGAGGATTGAAAGCGCTTGGCGGACTTCCGCTTGATCGTTCATTCGTAGGTTTTCTGTGACGTCAGCGCGGGAGACGATCCACGGGGTAGGCTCTGGGAGAGTGACCCCAAGCATGGACCCGACAAAGGCTGTCATGCGTTCAATACAGCCGGAGATATCAAGGGCCTGACTTGCTCCTGCACCAAAAACAGCATCACCCTGGGCGATGATTCTGGCTGGACTGCCTTGTATCCAGAGTTCCGATCCCCCTGCCTTGACGCTGATAGCATGGGTATCTGACCTGATGGAGTCCCAGGCGGCAGTTTCCCAACGGAGTTCTCCGGTTTTAGCGTCGATCCGCTGTACCCGGTCGCCGTAGGCAAGAACGACAGCCAAGGCTTCAGGGTTCAGGTGATCGTAAGAAGTGCGGATAGTGAGCCAATCAATCAGCATTTGACCCCCTAAAGAACTGGCCAGAAAAACAGTGCGCCTGATCATTTTTTAAGCGGAAAGTCCCACCCATGGGACAAAGGGGCGGTGTTACAAGGACCGCCCCTTGGAAATCGACCGGCAGAAGCTGCCGGAACGATCCAGAAGAAAAGACCCCGCCGGCCACCTTGGGGGAAGGAACGTAGGCCGGGGGGAAAGCAGGGGCCGTGAAAAGCGGGTTTTTCATGGCGCGGGATGTGGTGTTGGTGGGGGAAACGGTGTCACCCGCACCGAAACGGCGTAGAAAGCGCTGAGAGGCCGTTTCTTGGTGTTCTGTCTCTAGGGCGCGCCGGGGGCGAGGTTTCGGCAGAATGTGGCTTAGGGGTTCATTTTGGGCGCTTTCCTGCTGCCTGTTATGCCCTTCGGGCATGGAGGCCGTGCCAATGAGAAGTTCGTGCACGTAGAGCAGCAGTTCTGTCCGGTGGGACCAATCAATGGAACCAGAGTCCTCGAGACCCTCTGCATAGGCGTTGAGGAAGCAGTGTTCTTCTGAGAAGCCGTAAGGGCGACCGGATCGGCATGAGTCCTCAATAATCGCCAGGGCATGGGCAAGCTTGGGATAGGTGGTCAGTATTTCTTTGAGTTCGGTCATGGTCTTCCCCCTTGGAAGTGAAAATTTTGACTTCCATGGTTCCCGGCAGGGAACCATTGAGGGGAATAGTTCCCACAAGGGAACCGGTTGTCAAGCGGGAATTAAACAGGCGTAATAAGCGAAAGAAGGAGAAGCCGATGAAATCCAGCAACGATTACCTTGATGCAGTTCAGAAAAAGCTTGGCCTTTCAAGCGATTACAAGCTGGCAAAGCAATATGGAGTGGCAAAGTCAACAATCAGCCGGTACAGAAGCGGCAGGCCGCTTGATAACGATATCGCCTGGAATGTAGCGGAGGATTTGGGGATTGATCCTGCCGAGGTGATCGCTGTCGCGGAAATCGAACGAGCAGAACGCTCACACGACGATGAAAAAATGATGGTGTGGAAGCGTCGATTTCAAGCAGTAACCCATTCAGCAGCAACCGTTTTTGGTTTAATAGCTGTCCCCTATTGGGGCGAAGTTGCCGATAAGCTCTGTATATTATGTTAAATAGGAGATATCGCGATAATATCTTTTCTCGGGATAACGCTCTCGCCCAATGATCAGCTGTTAAAGGTTTTAGCTCCAACAACAGCTGACCTGCTAACACCGCAGGCGTTGCCTGAGGCGTAAAGAGCCCCATTTCCAGCCCTTACGCCTCAGCATTGATCAGTGATCGCGGCTGTGGGTATGTTCGAAACGATAAGTCAGGTTTAACTGCACACGAGGCGCTTCGCTGCGATCCCCTGCCTGATTGTCGCGCATCCCGTAAGCCAGCTCGGCCCCATAGCTGAGGCTGTCGTCGTGCTGGCGAATCAGGCTCAGGGTGCCGTAGCGGGTACGACGCATGGCATTTCCGGGCAGCTCATTGTTCTTTTCCAGGGTAATTTCGCCGCCAACCATGGCCAGCGTCCAATCCCGGCGGAACTGCCACTGCCCGGCCAGATAGCCGCCTTGAGCCAGTAGCGGCTTCAGTCCGTCGGTAGCGAATACGTAGCCATCCATACTGCTGTCACCGAAGCCAGACAGGTCATTGTAGTAATGGGCCATGGCTTCACCATAACTGCCGCTGGCCAGCAGGGTCAGGCTGTCGGTCACAGCCAGGGTGCCACTGAGCACACCGCCGGTGGCATTGGCGAACTGCTGGCCGCCATCGGCAAATTCCACACCGATTTCCCGGTTCATCAGGCCGACCCGCAAGTGGCCTCGGCCATGGGACTGGGTCCAGACGGCAATAATGTCAGGCCGGCGGCCGCTGGCGCTGCTCAGGTTATCCGGGTCATACACTTCCGGATTGGGATCCTCCAGAGCCACCGTTAGGTGCTCGCCCTGCCAGCGCACGCCGGTCTGGCGGGCGAAAATGGCGCTGTTGGGGCCCTGGGAATCCAGCGTCAACGGCCAGGCCGAACCATCCAGCAAGGCGGTGTAGCCGTAGCCGGCACGCAGGGCGCCATACTCAAAATAGAAATCCCGGACTCGCAAATCGTAGCCATCGATGCTGCCGAACAGATCCACGGCGAACACCGCATGGGGCCCACTGCCCTCTCCTACCCGTAGGCCTAACTGGCTGTTCTTGCTGTGTAGCTCAAAATTCTGCTGATGAGTATCACCGGCAGGGATGGTGCTCGGGATCAACAGATCATCGAGCCCCGCATTCTTGTCATCGTAGATGGCATCCACGCTGACCTTGCCGAACACGGCAAAGCCGGGCCACTGCAGATGGTTTGACGGGGAATGGGTTGGCGCATCCTGGGTCAGGTTGGCCTTGAGCCGATCCAGCTCCTTTTGAAGACGACGGATTTCAGACTGGGTGGTATCCGCATAGAGGCCGGCTGTGGCCAATGCGGTACTGCTGAAAACGGTCGTCCAGATGGTGGTTCGCACCCTGGACATGGGAATCTCTCCTGAAGTCCACCGGATCACGGTGGGCGTTCATCTTTGTGCTTCGGCGTCCCGGGGTTCCGTGCCTTGTGGGCTGTCCGGGGCGTGAAACGCGAAAGGCGCGGAGAATACGGATGCAGGGCTCTGTGCGCTACTAGACGAAATGTTTAGTGCGGCAAAATACAGGGGTGGGCAGACGAGCGGAATGCAGATTTTTGCTCTTGAGGGACGTAGGGAATAGCTTGCCTGCACGCGAACCCGATTGTGGCGTTCGGCTGCAGGCAGCCTCCTACAAAAAGACCATTACTTGCTCAAATAGCGCATGGCCTTTTCCAGGCCTTCGATAGTGAGCGGATACATCTTGTGCTCGCTGAGCTGCTTGATCCACTGCGTGGAGGTGGTCATCTGCCAGGCACGCTCCGGTTCCGGGTTGAGCCAGGCCACCTTATCGTAGGTTTCCATAAGACGCTGGAACCAGACCGCACCGGCCTCTTCGTTCCAGTGCTCCACGCTGCCGCCCACGGAGTTCACTTCGTAGGGGCTCATGGCCGCATCACCGACAAAGATCACCTTGTAG
>OJBR01000773.1_pt1 | contig 11541 bp, 10 predicted proteins | sample 1591161 | NCBI WGS metagenome assembly OJBR01 (sample SAMN05416803, study PRJEB24817) | seawater metagenome | isolation source: Sea water | place: Canada:Atlantic | collected 2013-07
CAGGTGATCTTGAAGGTGGCTCAGGTGTTGGCTCGGTAGGCGATCACACAGCATATGCTTTTCATGTAAATAGTAAGATTGAAAATATCGGTATTATGTTCCAAGTTTCAGAGTATGAATATGACCTAGATAATGGCTCTGATGCTGTTGCTGTGGGCGCTTGGGCATTCTATGACACAATTCCAACGGAAGCGACGTCTTATAACCTTAACTTATCTTATAGCCAATCAGTATCTTTTGGACCTATCACCAACCTGACTTACTACAACGACTATAACTTAGTCACCGATAAGTCAGGTGGGCTAGACGATACCACAATGAATGCAACGGGCGTTGCAATTAGTGCCGGTGGCGTTTACGCATATGTTGATTTTGTTGTTGCTAAAAACCAGCCATTTCTCGGCGGTACGTTAGTCGGCAATGCTGATGATTGGAATAAGCGATTGAACATCAATATCGGTTATTATTTCTAAGCCTAAACTTGGCAGCTTTATGCCAGTCACTTTGTTAAAAAAGACTGGCATTACAAAAGACTCTGTTATATCCCCCATCCCCTTCATTTTGCGGATATATTTAAGCCATGGATGGCTACTTTACCAATTCCCACTCTAAATCTCCTAAAGTGCGTTAACTTCAATAGTTAAACCTTTCTCGCTATAGAAAAAAAACTATATATTATTGAATAATCTAATAATGCATTTTCACGTGCTTTTATTGATCTATATCCTTGTCAAATTAAGGAAGAGTTTTACAATGAATTAGAAGCTAAATCTAATCATTACTGAAAAAGGAGTTCAACTATGAAAGCAGCAGTTAATCATCAATTTAAGGGGAAACTTGAAATTGAGCAACTAGACAAGCCGACAATTTCAAGCCATGAAGTATTAGTTAAGATCCACGCTTGTGGGGTCTGTCATACCGATTTACATGCCTGTTATGGCGATTGGCCAGTAAAGCCTAAAATGCCCTTAGTACCAGGTCATGAAGGTGTTGGTGAGATAGTTGAAGTTGGCGATCAAGTTAGTCATTGTAAAGTCGGCGATCGTGTCGGCATTCCTTGGCTTTATAGTGCCTGTGGTTATTGTGATTACTGTTTAACGGGCGATGAAAATCTTTGTTTATCACAACAAAATGCCGGTTACTCCGTTGATGGTAGTTACGCAGAATACTGTAAAGCAGATGGCAATTATGTGGTGAAAATCCCCGATGGTATTGATTATGTTGATGCAGCGCCCCTATTTTGTGCTGGCGTTACTACGTACAAAGCACTTAAAGTTTCGACGGCAAAACCGGGCGAGTGGGTCGCTATTTTTGGTATCGGTGGTTTGGGACATTTAGCGGTGCAATACGCCGTTGCTATGGGCTTAAATGTTATTGCTGTTGATACGGGTGAGGCCAAATTAGACCTTGCTAAAAAATTAGGGGCTTCACTTTGTTTAGACTTTAAACATGATGATGTTGTCGCTAAGGTCCTCGCTGAAACTGGCGGCGTTCATGCCAGTATTTGTACCGCGGTAAGTAAAAGCGGTTTTGAGCAAAGTTATAAAGTTATTCGCCGTGGTGGTAAGTGTGTTTTAGTTGGCTTACCTCCTGAAGATATGCCATTACCAATTTTTGATACTGTGCTTAATGGCGTTAGTGTTATTGGCTCTATTGTTGGCACACGTAAAGATTTAGTCGAGTGTTTAGACTTTGCTGCCCGCGGAAAAGTAAAAGCCATTACGATTGAAAAATCCCTTGAAGATATCAATGATATTTTTGATGAAATGTTAAATGGTGAGATCACAGGTCGTGTTGTAATGAAGTTCTAACATTGCCAATGTTATGACTGTCAGTATAAACAGTGAATGATAAAGCCCTTTACCCATCATAACGGTAAAGGGCTTTTTTTATCAGTAGAATTTGATAGTACAGTCTTGATAGATAACTACTTTATATGCGCAATAAACAATATAAAAAGTTTAATAAAAAATATGATCAAAAAAAGTTAACTTTTTTCAAACTATTTTGCGAACCAACACTACTTTATAGTTGTACCCAAGTAAGGATGACGCTTATGTTGTTAACAATGGCATAATCAAAATGGTCATAATAATTATAATAAAGGAGCCTTTGTGTTTGAAAGAAGCGATGAAACGCTCATAGCGCAAGCGCTAAAAGGCAAAAAGTCTGCATGGCTCACGTTGGTAAAGCGTTATGAGAAAAACCTCTATAACTACGCTTTACGTATGGTAAATAACCCAACAGATGCGATGGATTTGATGCAAGATATTTTCATCGCATTATTTCGAAATTTATCTAAATTTCGCGGTGAATGTCCTTTTAAGAATTGGCTATTTAAAATTGCTCATTATCGTTGTCTCGAATATTACCGACGAAAACGGCCGATGCAATCACTTGATGATGTGCCAGAGCAAGAGGATGAAGAGTCAGTCTGTCTAGAGAAAAACTTACAAATTCACCAACAAAGTAGTGCTTTGTTAGAGGCTATGCAGTATTTACCCGTTAAACAGAAATTGGTCGTTGAGTTAAAATTTTTTCAAGAATGTACGTTCGAAGATATTAGTCAGCAGTTAGGGATCTCAACCAATACGGCAAAATCACAACTTTATAGCGCACTCGATAAATTAAAACTGCAATTAGTCGATGATCCTATCAGCAAGGTAGAGGTGGAGTATGTCTAAGCCAACATCTAAAAATGTTCGAATGAATGAAGATGAAAGAACATCATTTAGCGAAAATATTGCCCATCAAGCAAGTGTTGAAGTTGAGCAGGAGGTGCCAGATTGGCACAGAGCACAAGCATTTGAACAGCATTTTGAAATGGAAAAGAATAAAGCAAAAGGTCACTCCATTAATTGGGGGATATGGTTGGGGGTGCCGTCATTATCAATGGCGTGTTCAGCATTCGCTATTACCATTGTAATGACTTTTATGCAGGATAAAGGATTTGACCAACAAGTATTTGACAAGCAAGTAACAACGATGATTGACCAGCAAGTCCAGCAAAAGGTAGCTGCCCAGTTAACCAGTACTTTGGCCAACAAAGACAACAGTGACATAGAAAGATTAGTGAATTTAAAATTACGTGAATTTGCAGCTGAGCAACAAGTTATTTTAGCTAATTACCGTACTGATATTAGTGAGCAGCAACAAAGTAATAACCTTGCTTTAGCCGGTTATGTGATTGGCGCGTCGAGAAAAGAACGTAAAGAAGATATGAGTGATTTCATCAGCTTTTATAATGCACAGCGACAAGATGAGCAATTAGCGCAAAAAATCAAATTCCAGCAACTTGAACGAGAAATTAGTTTTCAAAATATTGGTCTAGAGCAAAATAGTAAGATAGATAACAGCTCAACTAAACCAGTAAACACTAAAGGTTAGGTATAAAGTCTTGGTTTAGAAAATTATCATCAATTAGAACTGAGTTAGCTTTAGCTAACTCAGGCATATAAAACAGATATTAGCATTATCTATAAAGAGGCAATTTATGAAAACATCAGCAACATTTTTACCCACGTCAAACTTTCGAAGCAATGTATCGAACCTAAAAGTAAAAGTTGCAGTCGCAAGCGCCGCATTATTATTTGCCTTTAGCGCTCAAAGTGCGGATAAAAGCTATGATAATTTGCACAAGCAACTGACGATTATGAATGACATTATGCTGTCATCAGCCAAAGCGACACAAAACTCGCGTCAATCACTGATTCGTTCAATTGATAGTGTATATCTACAAGGACAGGGGGCCATTTTTACTATCAAGTCTGCTCAAAGCAGATCTTCGCATCGTCAATTTTTTCAAACGGTAACGCCATTAGAACCATTAGCAGCATTAGAGCCCTTAGCTGCACTCGAAGCATTGGCCCCAGTGAGCGGTGGGGAAAGAATTATAATTTCAAATGACGACGATTTGGTTATTGATTTTGGAGAGATCGACTTTGAAGAACATGAAGATGAACTAGAACGAGTCATTGAAGTTTTTGAGCAACAACAAGATGGGGCTAGAGAACTACGGAGTGAGCAACGAGAAATTGCTTACGAAATGCGTGATATTGACCGACAACGTAAAGATATTGAATACCAATTACAACGTGTAGAAAATAAGACTAAAAATGAGTTGCAGACTGAGCTTAAAAAGCTTGAAGTAAATCGGCTTGCGCTTAATAAAAATAAAATTAAGCTTGAGCAAAAATCGGCTAAATTAAACAAGCAGCGAGAAGAGCAAAAAATAGCGCAAATCAAAGCAAAAAAAGAGCATTTTACCGCACTAAATAATGCCTTAGTTGAAACATTATGTTTATACGGTAATGGATTACGTGAAGTACCAAGTAACGAGTATGTTAGTTTCATCATCAAAGGTGCAGGTGAACAGAACGATCGGGGTTTTAAAGACCAAATATTAGTGTTTAATAAAAAAGATATTAACGCGTGCGCTAACAGTAAGTTGACGGCTAAAAAATTATTAGCCGCAGCAGAGCAATATCAATTTTAATTAAGCAAGCTAGCAGCTAGGTCACGGTAAAGCCATAAATAGCTGAGATTAGCTCTGTTGTTTATGACTTTTTCTTTACTACTATTTCACCTTCCAGTGGGCAAGTTTTTGATTGATGAAATAAAAACGTAACGTTTGTGTATATGTTTTTATTTCCGCATTATTATCTGCTAAAAGGTATTTCTGCTGGTAAGTAAACTCATATATTGTATTTTTCATATTGTCCGACGCGACGAACATCTCGGGAAATTGCTTAGCAACATAATCGATATAGTCACCAATGTGTATGTCGGCTAACTCCTCGGCGTACTGTTTTTTGATACTGGTTAACTCAACCTTAGGGTCATCTATCGTGGGGAAATCAGAGGTGTTGGTACAGCTAACCAGTAGCATTACGGTCAGCGCTATAATTATATACTTCATGTTTTTAATCCATTAAAACCTTAGGGTCTGTTGATCTTTCGTGGTTAAATTTTGTTCGAGATAAAAGCGTTTTAATCGCGGCGAGTCGTGTGTAGCCTAGTCACTCTAAGCAAATACGACTCAACAAAGAGTAAAATAGTTTTTAGCCGAATCCTTCGGACAGCGTTTGTTGGTCATTTTTACGGCGTTATCGCCTTTTGATGTGGAACAACCACATAACAAAGACTCTGCCTTGAATAAATACCCAACAAACCGCTGCAAAAGCAATCTCGAAAGATCAAAAAAACCTACATTTAAGCTCATTAATTTAGGCTATCTTGATGTATTAAGCAATCTACTAAGGTTGACCTTAATCAATAGAAAGGCAAACAAGTTAATAAGCTAATTTGAGGCTTTTGAACTAGTAAATTAGTGAAGAATTAAGTAGCATGCATTTTTACATAAGCGACTCTACAAAGGAGTTAATAAAGGTGTTATTAAATGAGTAAATTTATATTATTAGCGATTGTTATTGCTATTGTTGTGTTCAGCTTGATGCGATCAAATAACAACAAAAAAGCGGCCCAATTAAATGCAGTTTTAGGCAATGATTTTCTTGCCTCTAATAAGAGTGAAGAAGGGGTGTTAGAAACAGCTTCTGGCTTACAATATAAAGTGCTAACTGAAGGCAGTGGCACTGAGCATCCAAGTGCTTCATCGAAAGTTACCGTGCATTATCACGGGACTTTACTTGATGGAAAAGTATTTGATAGCTCCGTAGATAGGGGGGAGCCAATTGGCTTTGGCTTAAATCAAGTTATCAAAGGTTGGACTGAAGGTGTTCAGTTGATGGTTGTTGGTGAAAAAACACGTTTTTACATTCCGTCAAGCCTAGCTTATGGTGATAGCGCAGCAGGAAAAATAGCGCCAGGTTCATTATTAATTTTTGATGTTGAATTGTTAAAGATAAATTAATTGGTTGTGCTCGTTTTAATGACTGTTTTGGTGTTAATGTGATATCCGTTATTCGCCAGATTCTATGGTAATAGTCAATAATTTCAGCCAGTCATAAGTATAAAAAAAGCCATTGTTAGCATAGCTAAACAATGGCTTTTTTATTACAGACTTTATTCGTTAATTAGATTACTAAAACAGGGTTGTTTAATAACCTAACTGATTTTAAGTTATAGCAATAAGGTTGCTTGAACTATATTGATTAAAAGCTGTAATCGAAGTTGTAACGCATACCTACGATAAATTGATTGCTGTCTTCTTTACTACCTGCAACTTCGTCATCATAGCTGTTGTTTTGAACTTCAGCAAATAAGTAGAAATCTGGGCTACCGTGCCATTCTACCGTGGCATTGATACGTGTGATTTCTTTACTGTCAACAGGTACTAAATCGTCTGAAAATATAGAGTAGCCCATTTTAACTTTGTAGACTTCATTAATTTTGTATGCGCCAACTAAATCAATAGTCGTTCTATCTTGACCATTACCACCACGGTCAATGTCTTGATAAGCTGCGGCAATATATAAGTCACCAAATGATTTTGAACCAGATACACCTACTGTGTTTTCATCAGTACCAGGCATGTCTCTAGTTAGGTAAGCAGCAGCTAAAGTAAAGCCATCACCAGAATATTTAAAACCACCGTTAACTAAATCACTACCTTCAATATCTGTTTCGCCTTTGAATTGACCTTCAATGCGAAATTCCAAGTTACCAAAATTCTTTCTGTAGCTAACCATTTCTTGTTGACGGAACGGGCTTGCATCATCATAAGCAAGTGGTGTTGATGCACGGTTGAAAATATCAACTGGGTCACCAATGATTGCATATTGAGTTGTATCTTGTTTACCGATAGCAACACGACCAAAATCACCTTTTATACCAACGTATGCTTTACGTGCATCGCCAAAACTTGCATCACCTTGAATTTGAACTTTAAACTCACCTTTTGCAAAGCCAGTCATGCCATTGCTTAATTTATGTTCTGCTGAGATACCGATACGTGATAATGCATCACCAACATCCCAGCTATCAGCAGAATCAGTGCTTGTTAGACCAAAAGTAGGACGTAAAGAACCGTAAAAATTAATAGAGGTATTGTCTGAAGTAGCCGCTGGCTTTTTAGATTCTTCTAATTCTGCTAAACGTGTTTGAATTTCAGTAAGCTGTTTTTTCAAGTTTTCTTCTGGCGTTTCTGCGTAAGAAGCAAAGGCTGGTAAAACAAGTGCTAAAGCGATTAATGATTTTTTGATTTTAAAGTTATTCATGGTTTTCCCCGTATTCATGTTGTTGTAGTTATTTTTTTTAAGCGAATAATCTATATTACATAAGTTAAACGCTAGTTTGTTATAGATACTTATGTATCAGTTGATTGGTAGCTCTCAATCGGAGGACAGCTACAAATTAGGTTTCGATCTCCGTAGACATTGTCTATACGGTTAGTTGTAGGCCAAAATTTAGGTTGGCTTGGACAACTACTCGGATAACAAGCTGTTAAGCGTGAATAGGCACGAGGCCAGTCACTATCGGTAAGATCATTTAATGTATGCGGTGCATTGACTAATGGGTTATCGGCAAGTGTCCAAGTACCATCTTCAACCTTCGCTATCTCGTGTCGAATAGTAATCAGTGCATCAATAAATTTATCTAATTCTTCTAAGGACTCACTTTCGGTTGGCTCAATCATCAAGGTGCCAGCAACCGGAAATGACATGGTTGGTGCATGAAAGCCAAAGTCCATTAAACGTTTAGCAACATCTTCTTCGCTGATGCCAGACGATTCTTTTAGTGGTCTAATATCGATTATACATTCATGAGCAACACGTCCTTGCTTACCTCTGAATAAAACAGGGTAATGTGGACTCAGTTTTTCCATAATGTAGTTAGCATTTAAAATAGCGAGCTCAGTGGCTGATCTTAGTCCTTCAGCACCCATTAAAGCAATGTAGGCCCAAGAAATAGGTAAAATAGACGCACTGCCCAAAGCTGTGGCTGATACTGCACCTTCGGTATTAGTAACACTGTGACCAGGTAAAAAGGCTGCTAAATGCGACTTTACGCCTATAGGACCCATGCCAGGACCACCGCCGCCATGCGGGATACAAAATGTTTTATGTAGATTTAGGTGAGAAACATCAGCACCAATAAAACCAGGTGAAGTTAATCCTACTTGAGCATTCATATTGGCGCCATCAAGATAAACTTGACCACCAGCTTCGTGAATAAGTTCGCAAATTTCTTTGATGCTCTCTTCATAAACACCATGTGTAGATGGATATGTGATCATCATTGCAGAGAGTTGATCACGATGAAGGTTTATTTTTTCCTTCAAATCAACTACATCAACATTGCCTTCTTTATCACAATTAACAAGCACAATACGCATTGATACCATTGATGCACTAGCAGGGTTAGTGCCGTGTGCAGAGCTAGGAATTAAGCAGATATTTCGAAAATCTTCGCCGCGAGAGGCATGGTAACGTTGAATGGCGATAAGACCTGCATATTCACCTTGTGCACCAGAATTTGGCTGTAATGAAAAAGCGTCATATCCAGTGACTTCAATTAGCATGTCGCTAAAGCTTTCAGCTAAAGCCTCATATCCGGTACATTGATCGCTTGGTGCAAAAGGGTGCATGCGTGAAAATTCAGGCCAGGTCACGGGAATCATTTGTGCTGTAGCATTAAGCTTCATTGTGCATGAACCTAGCGGTATCATGCCGTGAGTTAATGAAAAATCTTTATTTTCAAGACTTTTCAAATAACGCAACATGCGCGTTTCACTGTGATAACTATTAAATACTGGATGGGTTAAATAGTCACTGGTTCGCTGGCAATCGGCAGGTATGTTACAAAACTCTGCACTTAGCGTTTGTTCAATATCATCGACATTAAAAGATTGCTCAGTAATAGCTAACCATAATGCTTCAACGTCAGCAGACGTTGTGGTTTCATCTAAACTGATGCCAAGTTGATCAGGTAATAAGCGCAAATTAAGATCCGCAGCTAAGGCACGCTGATAAATAGCATCAGTCTGTTCATTTGTTTGTAAGGTAATCGTGTCGAAGAAATTATCATGTACTAGTTTAAACCCTGCTTTTTGCAAACCTGCAGCGAGCACTGATGTTAAACGGTTCACACGTCGACCCATTTTTTTCAAGCCTTGTGGGCCATGATATACCGCATAAAACGATGCCATATTGGCAAGCAATGCTTGCGCAGTACAAATATTCGAGTTGGCTTTTTCACGCCTAATATGTTGCTCTCGTGTTTGCATAGCCATACGTAAAGCTGGCTTACCTTTTGAGTCAATTGAAACACCGATAACTCGACCAGGAATGGTACGTTTATACTTTTCTTTAGTCGCCATGAAAGCAGCATGTGGACCACCATAACCCATTGGAACGCCAAAGCGTTGAGCACTACCTATCACTACATCTGCGCCCATTTCACCAGGCGCTTTAAGTACGGTTAAGGCCAATAAGTCAGCGGCAACAGCCACCAAGGTTTTTTTGCTATGTGCTTGTTCTATGATGTCTTCTAAATTTTGTACTTGTCCTGTTGTGCCTGGATATTGTAATAATGCACCAAACACATCATGACTTGCTAATTCTGAACTTGGTGCGACGACAATATCAAAAGCAAAGTACTTTGCTCGAGTATTGAGCACATCTAATGTTTGTGGGTGAACATCGTCACTAACAAAAAAGAGATTACTTTTGTTTTTACCAGCACGCTTACATAAGCTCATGGCTTCTGCAGCAGCAGTAGCTTCATCAAGTAAGGACGCATTGGATAATTCCATTGCGGTAAGGTCAGTAATCATTTGCTGGTAATTAAGCAAAGCTTCTAAACGACCTTGAGATATTTCTGGTTGATAAGGCGTATAAGCGGTATACCAACCAGGGTTTTCAAAAACATTGCGTAAAATAACATTAGGAACATGGGTATCGTAATACCCTTGTCCTATATAAGTTCGGTTTACTTTGTTTTTTGACGCCATACCTTTGAGTGTTGCCAACATTTCAACTTCGCTTTGCGGTTTTGCTAATGCCATTGGCTGCAAAAGGCGAATATTATCTGGCACTGTTTTATCAATCATTTGCTCGACTGAATCCAACGCTAGCACTTTTAACATATGCTGTTGTTGTGCTCGGTCAGGACCATTATGTCGACTGATAAAATCTAAATTATCGTTCAGTTGTGCTAATAAATTGTTGTTAGTCATGAAAACTCCAGTATAACGTCTAGTAATTGTTAAGCATTTTCTGGTATGAAGTTAATCTTCGATACCGGCATTATATGCCTCATAACTGAGTAATTTTTCTAATTGCTCTGGCTCTGAAAGCTTAACTTTTGCTATCCAACCTTCAACAAATGCTGATTGGTTAATTGACTCTGGTGCATCTTCTAGCGCTTCATTAACTTCAATAATCACACCTGAAACTGGTGCGTAGACGTCTGAAGCAGCTTTAACAGATTCAACTAGGGTAAATTGTTCACCTGCAGTTATTTCATCGCCTTGTTCAGGAAGTTCAATAAAAACAACATCACCTAATAACTCTTGCGCGTGATTTGAAATACCTATGGTAACAGTACCGTCGTTGTTATTTTTAACCCACTCGTGACTTGGGGCAAACTGATAATCATTTTCTACTGTGCTCATGATAATGGTCCTTTTTAATGGTAACGTTTGTTGGTGACTTAGCTATAAAGTGGGAATTTCAGGCAAAGTGCTTGAACTTGCTCTAATACTTTACTTTCTACTGCGCTATTATCTTCAGGGTTTGCAACTAAACCATCAAGAACATCACCAATCCATTGTCCAATTAACTCAAACTCTTCATTACCAAAACCACGGCTAGTGCCAGCTGGCGTACCTAATCGAATACCGGAAGTAATCATAGGTTTTTCTGAATCGAACGGAATACCATTTTTATTACAGGTAATGCCTGCTCGTTCTAAACTTTCTTCTGTTGTATTTCCTTTTAGTCCTTTAGGACGTAAATCAACCAGCATTAAATGCGTGTCGGTTCCATCAGTAACAATGTCACAACCACGTTGCTGCAGTGTGCTCGCTAAAACTCTAGCATTACTTAACACTTGCTTTATATAAGCACCAAAAGAAGGCTCTAATACTTCACCTAATGCAACGGCTTTTGCCGCAATAACATGCATTAATGGGCCACCCTGTAAACCAGGAAATACTGCCGAGTTAATTTTCTTCGCGACATCAGCATTGTTGGTCAAAATTAATCCACCACGAGGACCTCGTAATGTTTTATGTGTTGTAGTAGTAACAACATCGGCGAATGGTAATGGATTTTGATGCGCTCCAGCAGCAACTAAGCCAGCAATGTGGGCCATATCAACCATTAATAGTGCGCCAACTTCGTCGGCAATTTCACGGAACTTAGCAAAATTGATTTGACGAGGAATTGCTGAACCACCGGCAATGATCAGTTTTGGCTTATGTTCTTTGGCTAGTTCTAATACTTGGTCATAGTCGATACGCATATCATCTTTGCGAACACCATAATGAATGGCATTAAACCATTTACCTGACTGAGCAGGTCTTGCACCTGTCTCTTATACACATCTGACGCTGCCGACGAAGAGGATAGTGTAGAT
>OJBR01000784.1_pt1 | contig 11339 bp, 6 predicted proteins | sample 1591161 | NCBI WGS metagenome assembly OJBR01 (sample SAMN05416803, study PRJEB24817) | seawater metagenome | isolation source: Sea water | place: Canada:Atlantic | collected 2013-07
ATCCTCTTCGTCGGAGCGTCAGATGTGTATAAGAGACAGGAGATTCCTGTTCTTGTTGCTCTTGCTGTTTTTTAAATGCTTCTAATTTTTCTAAATTGTCTTTGGCATCACTTAAGGTAGGATCTTTTTCCAGTGCTTTTTTATAAGCATCAATGGCCTCATCAACTTTTTGTAGCTGTGCTAGTGAATTCCCTTGGTTGTATAACGCTTGAGCGCTATCACTTTGTTTAAAAGCTTGTAATGCTTGTTCATAATCACCCGCCTTATAGTGAGCACTGCCTTGCCACTGTGTATCCTCAAACTGCTTAGCGGCTTGTGGATAGTCTTTTTGTTGATAGTGCGCTTGGGCTTGTTGGTCTGACGTTTGCCATAAGTCTTGCCAAAGTTGACTAGCGGTATTCGCACTAGACTCATTTGTAGACTTCTCACTCGATTTTAACGTATCAGACTCTGAAGCGGCAAAGCTGACAGGGCTTATAGATGAGAGACTGAACAATAACGTCAGTGGCATAAGCCAAGTTATTGCCAATATATTGCTGCCGCGACGAAAATAAGTTAACAGTAAAGGCAAAATGATAATGAGTAACCAAGGACCTTGTTCTTGATACTGATCTCCTTGCATTGCTTGTTTACTTTGGTGTTCGCTTTGCTGACCATTTGCATTCGTTGATGACCCTGAGTCGACTTTGTCATCAAGGCTTGAATTCAAGTGGGCGGTCAACGCCTTTATATCGGAGTCGTCATTGGTCATGGTGTGATAGACGCCTCGGCTGCGCTTAGATATCGCTGCTAGTCTACTTTCGGGTAACTTGGGAATGACGATAGCACCTTTGTTATCTTTGAGTAATTTACCACTACTTAATTTTATTGGCGCGCCTGTTTTACTACCAACACCTAAGATATTCACTTTATGACTATTGTTATTAGCCCAGTCATAAATATCAGACATTTCTTCTTTATCAATATCGTCAGTAAACCAATAAATATCGCCGCTCACATGGCCGGCATTTTTTAATGTTTTGTCAGCTAGCGTTAACGCGGCAAAAGCATTAGCGCCGTGCACAGGCATTATATCAGGCGATAATGACGGTAAAAGCAACTCTATATTTTTAATGTCTTGTGTCAGCGGACTAATAATAAAGGCATCACCAGCATAAGCGATCAGACCAACATCACCTTCATTGATCTTTTTTAGTAAGTCGATGGCTTTATATCGAGCTCGAGTTAATCTGTTGGGTTTCACATCCGTTGCATACATGGAGTAAGACATATCCATAATAAGCACTGCACCACGCTCAAGCTGATAAACAGGTTGTGGTAGCTTTTGCCAAGCAGGCCCAGCAAGCGCAATAATAATGCAACTACCTATAATAGAAGGTTTTAACCAATAACGTGGCTGTGACGAAGTGTTCTGATTATCTTTATTTTGCGAATTTTCTAATAAAGCGTTGGCTAAGTGAGTCGGTATAAAATGTTGCCAAGGTGATTGGTAATAACGAATTTTTTTTAAAATCAATAACACTATAAACAAAGCAAAGAAGGCTAATAACCACCAAGGTCGAATAAAATGAAAGTTATTGATTAACTGCTCAAAGCTGAATGCGCTAGCGAACTGAGCTAAATCAGTTTGTTGTGCCGACATATTATTTACCACCCATAGCATTGATATCATCTTTATTCATGTCTGCATGCTTTTTTGTATTAACGTTTTTAGTCGGCAATAAAAAGCTGAAATGCAAACTGAGTAAATAACCAAAACAAAGTAGAGCAGCCAATGCTAGCGGCCAATAATACAAAGCACTCAGTGGTCGCATTTGCTGTTGTTCTTGTTTAATGGGCTCTAATTTATCTAACAAACCATAAATTTCACTCATGCTTTGGCTGTCACGAGCACGGAAATATTGACCACCTGTTTTCTCAGCGATATTAGCTAAACTTTGTTCGTCTAAATCGCTAGATGGATTAATACGCTGTGTTCCCCACATTGATTTTTGCAGCATAACGTCAGCGCCAATGCCTACGGTGTAGATAGTGATATCTTTAGCAACGGCTAACTCTAATGCCTGCTCTGGGGTTATTTTTCCTGCTGTATTTTGACCATCAGTTAATAATAATAAAACCTTATTAGATTCTTGTTTTGCGTCAAAACGTTTTACCGCAAGCGCTATAGCATCGCCAATAGCGGTTTTTTTACCCACTAAGTTAAGCTCACTCTCATCTAACATTTGTTTTACTGTTTTTCTATCAAAAGTCATTGGTGTTTGCATGTAAGCATCATCGGCAAAGAGTATTAAACCAATACGGTCACTGACACGACGCGCGATAAAATCACCCAGTACCACCTTAAGCATTTGTAAACGGTTTACATTACGACCATTCAGATTCATGTCCTCTATTTCCATACTGCCGGAAAGATCTACTGCTATCATCATTTCACGACCTTCACTGGGAATATCAATTGCTTCACCAAGCCACTGGGGACGGCTAATAGCCATAATCAATAATACCCAACAGACTGATAAAACAATGAGAGGCGCTTTTCGTTTCTGCTGATTGCTTATCGCCGCGCTTGATACATTAATCAGCACAGGCATGATTAATGCGCTTTGTTGGTTCGCACTCTTTTTCGCAGGGAGAAAGTAGATAATTAATGGTAGAGGTAATAGGGCGAACAACCAGGGCCAAGCGAAACTTATCATTAGCTTAACTCCTTTTCTTTTTGCACTGGCATAGCATTATAAGGCGTTGACGTTTTATCGATAACTAAAGGCTCTTTTATAGGAAGTGCATGATTTAGCCATAGTTTGGTGGCTTGCTGGCAATCATGATCAATATCTACTGCTGCTTGTTCAGCTTGGTATTGTCTTAGAAAAGCAGTGGAGCTCAATTGATAAAATTTTTCTTGATATTTTTCAGGCAATTGTATCTTTAAAAAAGATTGAAAATCTTCACCATATAACTTAGCTAATTGTTGACGATTAACGTATTGCATCGCGGCCCACTTTAATAACGCTATACACTCTTTAGCACTGAGGTTTGGGTTGTTTTCTAATGCCGTTAATGCCTGTTTTTTACTGGCATTTAAACGTAGATCTTGTTTACGTTTCTTATAGAACCATAAACCGCTCATGATAAGTAATGCCAGTAATAGCCACCAACCGGGTGCAATAGGCAGGTTACTTACCTGCTCAGGGACATGAATATCATGCAATTGTAATTGTGCTGATTGGCCCAAGGGAGCTTGGCTAGGCAAAGTCGGTGAGTTTGTTAAAGCCATTATAACGATGCCCCATATTTCAATTGCTGCTCGAGGCTTTCCCCTGCACTAAAGTGAATGACTCTGGCACCTGTTGATTGAAGCAACAACTGCATCTTCTCATTCTGCGTAAATGCTTGTTGTTGGTATTGTTCTGCCGTGTTGCTATCACCTAAAGTTAACTGCTGTCGATTAATACCGTCGGTAAATGTTACCGCCAATTTTAGTGAGCTCTCGGGCAGTGCTTGTTCAAGTGGATCATTTATCAAACAAAGTACTAGTTCACAATGCTGGCTTATTTGGCTTAGATGTCTTAGTGCATGAGGACAACTTTTTTCGTCACGCAGTGCATGACCATCGGTGATTAGATAAACAAGTGAGCCGGGTTTGGCTATATGTCTTAGTCGAGCACAATGCTGATCAAAACAATGATTTTTATCTTGTTTTGTATTATCTGTTTCGCTCGCCTGAGTAGAATCATTTACTTCGACTGCGGTTCGCTTTTTTTGATTATTTAAGGTGGTTAACGCATGCAAATAATGCAAAACACCTGCTTTACGACTTCGCGGCTTTAATTCAATATGCTGTTCATCACAAAAGACTAAACCACCTAAGCGATCACCCCGGATTTTGGCGTGCCAAGCAATCAGTGCTGCTAAGTGAGCAGCTTGGACTGATTTGAAAAGTAGTTTACTGCCAAAGTGCATATTCTGACTTAAGTCAGTGGCGACCAGTACCGGTCTTTCTATTTCTTCTCTAAAAAGTTTAGTGTGAGTTTTTCCGGTACGGGCAGTAACTCGCCAGTCAATGGCGCGAACATCATCACCTGTTTGGTAATGACGCACTTCGTCAAACTCCATACCACGACCTTTACTTCGTGATAGATAATTACCCGCTTGTTTACCTTGTATATTTTTTTTACCCGCCAAGTCAATCAGACGACTTTTATTCTGATACTGCAATAGCTCCTGCATAGATAAATCAATGCCATTACTATATAAGCTTGTAAGTAAGGATTGGATCGCATCTTTATCTACGCGTTTTGAAAACGATTTTTTTTGACGATTAAACCACATAAAGTAACTCTATTTGCTCATCCGATTTCATAATTTATTCGACACTAAGCAACAGCAACTTGGGTTAAAATATAATCAAGTACTTGATTGGCAGTAATACCTTCAGCTTCAGCTTGATAGCTTAGTAAAATTCTATGTCTAAGTGCATTATGAAATACTGCTTGAATATCTTCAGGGCTAACAAAATCACGATTATGTAACCAAGCTCGAGCACGTGCACATCTATCTAAAGCTATAGTTGCACGAGGACTAGCGCCAAAGGCAAGCCAAGTACTTAACTTATCATCATACTTTTCAGGTTGACGGGTCGCGATAATCAAGTCAACGATATAGTTTTCTAATGACGGAGCCATATGTATGTTTAGCACTTGTTCGCGTGCTGAAAAAATTTCACTTTGACTCAATGTACGTAAACTGTTTTCTTTGCTAGATGTTTCTTTTTCGCTTGAGTCATTACCGTGATTGGCATTTGATTTTAACGCTTCACCTCGGTTTAGTTTTAGTATCTCTAATTCACTCGCAGCATCTGGGTAACCAATTTCAATATGCATCAAAAAGCGATCTAATTGGGCTTCAGGTAATGGATATGTACCTTCTTGCTCAATAGGGTTTTGTGTTGCCATCACCAAAAATAACTCAGGCAACTCATAGGTTTTACGACCAACGGTTATTTGTCCTTCTGCCATCGCTTCTAATAAAGCTGATTGTACTTTGGCTGGCGCTCGGTTGATTTCATCGGCAAGCACTAAATTTTGAAATAAAGGACCTGGTTGAAACACAAAAGTACCATCTTCTGGGCGATAAATATCGGTACCAGTTAAATCTGCAGGTAACAAATCAGGGGTGAATTGAATCCGATGAAAATCAGCTTCTAGCCCTTGTGCTAAGGCGTTAACAGCACGTGTTTTTGCTAAGCCAGGTGGTCCTTCAACAATTAAATGACCATTAGCCAGTAAGGCAATAAGCAAATTTTCAACTAACGCTTCTTGACCAATTATTTGTGAAGATAAATGTTGTTTTAAGGTAGAAAAATGTTCAATTGCCATACGGATAAATTCTTTTAATATTGGTCGTTATAAAGTGAAACTTAGTGATAACTTGGCTTGGCGCTCCTTCATAAGAGCGCTTCAACTGACTGCTGTTAAACTAAGGTAAAAGTTAATATAAATTAAGCTAGTATTTTATACTCAAGCGTCCTGAAACGCGCATCTTCAGGTGGCTTGAGTATATATAAGGTTTTTATGTAAGAAAACAAGTGAATGGTAACAAAATTTTAACAGTAATTTACAGCTATAAAATGTATAAAGTTGTCGTTAATATTTTTTGATCGCAGGTAATGATTGAATTTTTTCGTGAGTTAGTTAGAATCAAGTTAGTTAAAGAGGTCAGACCTCTTGAGTTTTAATTATAAATACTGAGTGTGTGGAGTAATAAATGACAATAAAAAGACTAACAACTTCGACGGGTGAGCGTATAGCAATTGTTGCTGGCTTGCGTACTCCGTTTGCTAAACAAGCAACGGCTTTTCATGGTGTACCAGCAGTTGACTTGGGCAAAATCGTTGTTAATGAGTTATTACAAAAACATGATGTTGACCCAGCTATTATTGACCAACTTGTGTTTGGTCAAGTAGTGCAAATGCCAGAAGCACCAAACATTGCACGTGAAATTGTTTTAGGTACAGGTATGAATACGAGTACCGATGCTTACAGTGTCTCTCGTGCCTGTGCTACTAGCTTTCAATCAACGGTTAACGTTGCTGAGTCAATTATGGCTGGTCATGTTGATGTTGGTATTGCCGGTGGCGCTGATTCATCATCAGTAGCACCAATTGGTGTATCTAAAAAGCTTGCACGCACGTTAGTTGATTTAACTAAAGCAAGATCACTAGGACAAAGGCTTTCACTACTTAGTCGTCTTGGTTTGAAAGATTTATTACCTGTTTCTCCAGCTGTCGCTGAATACTCTACCGGAATTTCTATGGGACAAACGGCAGAGCAAATGGCAAAAACTTATCAAATATCTCGTCAAGATCAAGATGCATTAGCACACAGATCTCACACTTTAGCGACACAGAGCTGGCAAGAAGGTAAATTAGCTGGTGAGGTGATGACAGTTCATGCTGAACCTTATAAAAGCTTTATTGATAAAGATAATTGTTTTCGAGAAAATTCTGTTTTAGAAAGTTACGCTAAATTGAAACCCGTTTTTGATCGTAAGCATGGCACAGTAACTGCTGCAACAAGTACGCCTTTGACTGATGGTGGTGCAGCTATCCTACTGATGCGTGAAGGCCGAGCGAAAGAGCTAGGTTATAAACCATTAGGTTATATTCGTAGTTTTGGTTTTGCCGCTATCGATGTTTGGCAAGATATGCTCATGGGTCCAAGTTATGCCACACCTATTGCATTGCAACGTGCGGGTATGAACCTAGCCGATTTAGATTTAATTGAAATGCACGAAGCATTTGCTGCTCAAGCATTAGCGAACATGAAAATGTTTGGCAGTACTAAGTTTGCTCAAGAGCAACTCGGTAGAGACAAAGCGATTGGTGACATTGATATGGATAAATTTAATGTTATGGGTGGCTCACTTGCCTATGGACATCCTTTTGCTGCTACGGGAGCGAGACTTATCACGCAAACGCTTAATGAATTAAACCGTCGTGGTGGTGGTGTTGGTTTAACAACAGCTTGTGCTGCAGGTGGTTTAGGTGCGGCAATGATTGTGGAGACAGACTAATGACTCAAGATATAAAATCAAATGATAATGAAAGCAATACGAAAGAAAATGCTGAAGAAATCAACGAAGTGAGCAATGCAATAAACAATGAAGTAAGTAGCACTTCTGAAAATAGTATTACCAAGGCTTATAGTAATAATGTTGCTGAAGAAAAAGCCATCGAGAATACTGCTGCTACAGAATCAACAGACAGTGCTTTTACTATAGTTCGCCATGATAATGGTATCGCTCATTTAGTGATTGACGTTATTGGTGAAAATGTAAATACGCTTAAAGCAGAGTTTACTGAGCAAGTTAATGCGGTATTAGCTGAAATTAAAGCTGATAAAGCAATTACCGGCATAGTGCTGTGTAGTGGTAAAAAAGGCACTTTTGTTGCTGGCGCTGACATTAATATGCTTGATGCTTGTCAAAGCCGTGATGAAGTTGTTGCCTTATCAAGACAAGGACAACGAATATTTTCTTTACTTGAGCAGTTGCCTATTCCTATCGTTGCAGCTATTGATGGCGCTTGTTTAGGTGGCGGTTTAGAGCTTGCAATGGCGTGTCATGCTCGAGTATGTAGCGATAATAGTAAAACAGCTTTGGGTTTACCAGAAGTACAGCTTGGCTTGCTGCCAGGCAGTGGTGGTACTCAGCGTTTACCTAAATTAGTTGGTTTACAAAAAGCTTTAGATATGATGTTAACGGGTAAGCATTTACGCGCTAAGCAAGCATTAAAGTCTGGCTTAGTTGATGATGTTGTACCAAGCAGTGTCTTGCTTACAGTTGCTGAAGATTTAGTCATATCTTTACGTGAACGCGGTAAAAAAACGACTCAACGTAAACAAGCCTTAATGGACAAGTTGTTAGAAAATAATGCTGCTGGTCGAAAAGTTGTTTATCAACAAGCGCAAAAAACGGTACTAGCAAAAACTCAAGGTAATTATCCAGCACCGGCTAAAATTATTGATTGTATTCGTACAGGCATCGAATCATCAGCTGAAAAGGGTTATAGAGTTGAAGCAGAACATTTCGCTGATCTCGTCATGAGTGATGAGTCTGCACAACTGCGTCAGCTATTCTTTGCGACAACAGCAATGAAAAAAGAGCAGGGCGTCGCAGATGTAATGCCAGAAAAAATGACCAAAGCAGGTGTTTTAGGTGGCGGATTAATGGGCGGTGGTATTGCTTTTGTCACGGCAACTAAAGCCAATATGCCAGTACGGGTTAAAGATATTAGCCACAAAGGTATTAGCCAAGCATTAAAATATAGTTATCAAATACTCAATAAAAAAGTGAAACGTCGTTTTATACTTAACAGTGAAATGCAAAAACAGTTAGCTATGATCACAGGTAGCATTGAATACACTGGCTTTAAAGCCCTTGATATTGTTGTTGAAGCAGTATTTGAAGATTTAACATTGAAGCAAGAAATGGTGGCAGAAGTTGAAGAGCAAGGACATGATAAAACTATCTTTGCCAGCAATACCTCCAGTTTACCGATAGGAAAGATTGCTGCTAAGGCAAAACGACCTGAAAATGTTATTGGACTGCATTATTTTTCGCCGGTTGATAAAATGCCGTTAGTGGAAATAATTCCTCATGATAAAACCTCAGACCAAACTATTTCTAATACCGTTGCGTTTGCTAAAAAACAGGGTAAAACGCCTATTGTTGTTAAAGACAAAGCAGGGTTTTATGTCAATCGTATCTTAGCACCGTATATGAATGAAGCTGCTATTTTGCTTCTTGCTGGTGAACCTATTGATAAAATAGACAAAGCTTTGGTGAAGTTTGGTTTCCCCGTAGGACCGATGCAATTACTAGATGAAGTGGGAATTGATGTTGGCGCTAAAATTGGTCCCATCTTACAGGCAGAGCTTGGTGAGCGTTTTGCTGCACCCGCGGCGTTTAATAAATTACTCGCCGATGGTCGTTTAGGTAAAAAAGCAAATAAAGGTTTTTATCAGTACGAAAAGCCAACATTCACTAAAAACTTACAAAATACTCTTAAAGGTATTAAGTCAGGCCAGAAACAAGTGGATGAGACTATCTATAGCTTATTAAATATTAAGCCTACGGGAAGTTTATCAGCAGTAGAAATCAGTAAACGTTGTACTTACATGATGCTAAATGAAGCAGCACGTTGTGTTGATGAAGGTATAGTAAGAAATGCTCGAGACGGTGATATTGGTGCTATCTTCGGTATTGGTTTTCCACCATTTTTAGGTGGGCCTCTTCGTTATATTGATAAAATTGGTGCTAAGTCAGTAGTTGCGCAATTAAGCCAATGGGCTGAACAGCATGGCGAGCGTTATACGCCATGTGAAGCATTGATCACTATGGCAGAAAATGATGGGGTTTATTACCCTAAATAACATCCCATAATAATACAAGCAGAGGCTATTGAGACTATTAGAATATAACTGTTCTATTGTGCTTAATAGCCTTTTTTATATCAATGAGACGAGTTAAGTTCTCAGTCCGTCAGTTAATTATCTTATTAACTTTAGTACTTAAGTGGACTCGCTTTAATAAAGGCATCAATATCTGTAATTATTTCGCCTTTAGGTTTTTGTGCTTGTTCAAGTAAATCACTTTGTGAATACAGAATAAAGCGATCTGGCTGACAATTACGGACTAAAAACTGTGTCACAAAATTTTTCACTTGCGCTAGCGTTAAAGTTAATACCGCCTCCAGTAAATTTTCTTTTTGTTTAAACGTTTCATCTTTATTACAGATAGCTGCCCAGAAGCGTTGGCTTTTAATACGTAAATTATGATCCTTTTCTTGCAATTGACTCGCTAAACCTTGCTGCAAATGTTGCCATTGCTCATCGGCAATATCATCGATAATGCTAATACTGTTACTGATAAACTCATCCATCGCTGTTGCGAGTGTAAAAGCATCACAGTGGGGTGACTGGATATAAAAAGCAATGCCAGGATAGCTATTAATAGGCACATAACCGACTCCTACCAAATAACCATATTGCTTCTCGGTGCGCATTTGCTGAAAAAATAAAGGTGATAATATATGGCTAGTGATCATTGCCAGCGCCACTGTATTATCATCTTTGTATTCAAATGCGGTATATATCACACAAGCGTGATCATGTTCAGGTAAGGTTACGGGTAACAATAACGTTTCTTTGGCTGCAATATCTGTTACAGGACACTGTATGGCATATTTTTCGTTAACATTTCCAACAAAACTTTGCTCAATGATTTCACATAACTGTTGTGCGTGCTCAAGCAGCCAATTGCCATGAATCAGCACCTCTAATGTCACTTGTTGAAACAGTTGCTGACTAAAGTGCTGATATTGACTGAAGCTAACATCACAAAGTGCTTGTGCTAAGGCTTTACTCGTGGGGTTATTGGGTTGCATCACAGAGCTTAGGTTAGCGAATAATTGGGAGATTGATTTACTTTTACCACTGTTTTGCCAATGTTGAATCAGCTGCTGCTTAAATAAAAGAAAGTGTGCTTCAGTGACTTGATGGCTTTTTAATCGTATCAACAACTTACTTAACAAGAGATGTTGATTTTCACTATAGCCTGATAGTTGCATCGTTACGCCGCCTTGATGGGCGTATAAGTGATAATGTATGCCTGCTAATTCTGCTTCGTAATTTTCTTCAATCACGGTATCTGTATATAAATCAACAAATAGACGTGTCATGGCGATATTAGCGACGCTGGCAACTACAAAAGGTGAGTCAATACCTATATATAAGTAACCTTTAGGGACTTTGAAAGTATTATCTTGTTTATACCAAGCAACGAGACCATTTTTGTCTATAATTCTTTCAGGAAGTATTGGAGCTTCCATCGTATCTTTGAGTGACTCTTTACTATGATAAATAGCTGGGTCTTCAATAATGTAGAGGTTAGGCGCAGGTAAATACAAACCTTTGATATGTGCTTTATCGTTTAAGGTAATATTGTGCCAATCAAGTAGCTGTTGTTCAGAAAGGGGTGATACATGGTAGGGCACTTGATACCAGAAACTATTTTTGGAAAAGGAATTTTGCTGACTAATATGGGTAAGCCGCATATTATTTACCCGTAAAAACCCGAGTAATCTATCTATGTTTTTCTTAGTCATACCCGACATGACATAATCACCAAAAATATAATCTTCTTCAGGGTAATATTGCATGTTGATGACAAGTTGACTGACACTATCGAGTGCTCGCATTTTTTCATGGTAAACAAATGCTAAATTACTCTGTCTCTTATACACATCTCCGAGCCCACGAGACCGTACTAGATCTCGT
>OJBR01000788.1_pt1 | contig 11243 bp, 13 predicted proteins | sample 1591161 | NCBI WGS metagenome assembly OJBR01 (sample SAMN05416803, study PRJEB24817) | seawater metagenome | isolation source: Sea water | place: Canada:Atlantic | collected 2013-07
GATAATTGAATAAAATGAAACATTGATAAAGCGTATAACTACTTTAATTTTATTAATTTTCATACGTAACAATCTAAGTTATTGATTTTACTTAAACATCAAGCACTCATTATCCAGAGGTCAGGTTATTTAAATAATTTTACAAAGGGCTATAAATACTCAATAGCAATACCAACAAACACAATTAAACCAACCCAGTGATTGTGTAAAAATGCTTGAAAACAAGCGTCTCTTTCTCTATTAACAATTAATAACTGTTGATAGCTAAATAAGCCTGCAGCGCCAATGAGGCATAATTGATATGGCCAGCCAAACGCTAAAATATCACCAACTGTCCATAATAAAGCTAAGGTGGTTAGTTGTAAAAAACCAATAACGCGCTTATCGTTTTCAGCAAATAAAATAGCGGTAGATTTCACCCCAATTTTAAGATCATCATCTCTATCAACCATAGCGTACATAGTATCGTAAGCCACTGTCCAACATAGGTTGGCGGTAAACAGCAACCAAGCAACTAACGGTATTTCACCTTGAGCTTCAGAGAAAGCCATTATCATGCCCCAGCTAAAAGCAGCACCTAAAAATAATTGAGGCAATTGGGTATAACGTTTCATAAAAGGGTAAATTGCTGCTAGAAATACTGCGACAACAGAAAGGTAAATAGTTGTCCAACTCAACATCAAGACCAAACCTAATGCCATGCCAATTAATAAACCAAACAAGTTAATAGCTTCGACAGAAGTCATCATGCCATTAACAAGCGGCCTGTTCTTAGTGCGTTCAACTTCACCGTCTATTTTTCTATCCGCGAAGTCATTTATCACACAACCAGCACTTCGCATGATAAAAACACCTAAACTAAAAATTAACAATAATTGCAAGTTTGGCCAACCATCGCTAGCAATCCACAATGCCCAGTACGTTGGCCATAATAAAAGGTAAGTTCCGATAGGTTTATCCATACGAGTAATTAGTTTAATCGCTAACCATTTTTGTCGAATTCTTTTCAGCATTTATATATTTCTTATGAGTGTTTATTTATTGCGCTATTGATTATTGATTATTGATTATTGATTATTGATTATTGATAGGCGAAAGCATCAGGTAAAAAAACCTCAGCCACCATCAAAGGTTTATTCTCCAACATAAATATCGAGCGACGCCCCCAAAGTATTGACTTGGGTACTTTTGACGTATGTATAGTTGCGCTATTATGATCATGCTTAGCGGTTAATTGAGTAGCTAAGTTCACGACACTAGAATCAGGTGCAAAAGAAGATAGCTCTAATCGTAAACGTTGCAAAGACGAGTTATTAAACAATACTTGACCTAGTGGCTGCTCACCTAAATTTGCAAGTATTTGCTCTTCGCCCGTTAAGCTCGCTAGTGGTAATAAGCTTCTAGCAAAAACTTGGGGAACGTTATCACAATACAAAATGACTTCTCGCACTAACACGGGTTCACCAACTTGAATCAGATCACAAGCCTCTGCGGCTGAACAAAATTGCTGTTGCTCACCAATCACCTTGACCTGAAAGTGATTACTATGACTCTTCAAACGTGCTGTAAGTGAGCCTTCATCGAGCAACCAATCTTTAAGTAGCGCGGACAATGAAGAACAGTTCCCTTCATCAGGTGACTGCCACAGGCCCGACAACGTGATGGGAAAGGTGATAGGAGAGTTCACTTTTTGCTGCTTCATAAATCTACTTTAAAGAATATTAGGATGTAAAATCGTCGATATATACCAAAACTACATGAATATGCAGGTTTCAGCTGGAATTATAAACGCCTTTAGGTAAGGCATTGATTGAAGAGAAGGGTTGTTCCCTTGTCGAAATCAATAACGTAGCATAAAGCGTTTATAAACCAGCCCTTCGGGGACGTCTGAGCAAATCATGTCCTTTGTTTCCTCCTTTTTTAAGGGAATAACCATTAATAAAATGAGGCGCCTTAATCATGTATCGCTCAGGCGTCCTGAAATACGCATCTTCAAATAGCTTCGGTATAATAGCAGACCTAAACAGTAAACTCATTTATCTCAAGCAAGCTTTTTTGCAAATTTTTATAAGAGTGGCGCTTAAGCTTATCCTTATAAGAAAGCCCATGCTTTTTCAGGCTAAACAGTCTTATTTTATTCAGCCTACTTCATCTCTTTGAACACTTTATTAACTATCACAAATATACTTAGTGTGAGAAAAAGTGGCCATTTCATAAAAAATAATCGAGCAGAAGACTAAAATCAGGTTATGATAAGGATAAGTTCAACCATCATTAACCGATTATTATTTTATGTTTAAGTACCTATTTTTCTTTTCTTTTTTGCTTACGTTAAGTGCAAATATCCCTCAGGTTAAAGCGAGTGATTATGCTTATTTTGGCTTTGAACCTGACATTATCACCAATTATGTCGCAGTGAAAAAGAAAATGGGCTACGTGCGTTTAACCGTTGAATTGATGGTTGAAGGTGACAACTTAACGATAGTTGAGCATCACTCGCCTTTATTACGTGACGCCATTATTAATATCATTGGTCAGCAATCAGAAGCCAAAGTAAAGTCAATCAAAGGGCGTGCGGAAATCCAATTAGAGTGTGAAGAACAAGTAAAAGAGTTATTAATCAAAGAGACTGGCGAACCACTTATCAAAAAACTACTTTTTACTCAATGGTTAGATAACTAACAAGCGTTTATTAATAAGTAGCAGCTTCTGATAATAAGAACCTGTTACTTTCTCCTTGCTCTATATAACTTTTTTATCGTTTACGCCAATCACTTTAACAGTGAATACAGCAAGAAAACATCCCGAGAGTAAGCCGAGTAAATGTGCGGTATTAGCGACATTAACCGGTAATAAATCAACAAAGCCAAGTACTAACCAGAACAGTAAAAAACCAACCAATGGTTTTGCAAGGAATAAACCTCTGTCTGGGGCTAAATAACCAAACCACCAGACAAAACCAACCAGCGCATATACCACACCTGATAAACCGCCAAAATTTGAACCTGATACCAAATATTGTCCTACATTAGAAACAATAGCAGAGAGTAACAGTAGATTAATGAGTGTTGATTTTCCTAATGTTTTTTCAACACTACCAGCCAGTTGCCACCACCACATGGTATTAAAGACAATATGTAGCCAAGAGAAGTGAAAAAATGCTGGACCAATCAAACGCACCGGATCGGCTAAGAAAGCATCTACTGAGAGTTGGGGGTAAAACTGTAAGGCATAAAAAAGCTGTTGTGCCCAACCAAGTTCACTAAAGATAAAAACAAGCCAACAAAGGGCAAACACTAATAAAGTTACAATGCCCGCATGGGCTAAAAAGTTTTCTTTAAAGCTGCTCATCAAGCTGAAGTCACTTGAATTCAAGCTGACAGTTTCACCTCTATCCCATGCCGCTTGCTGATATTTAGCGTCATAAGGCTTTAAAATGAAAGCATCAAACTCTACTTTTGCCTGTACTATTTTATCTTCGGGACAATAGATTACATGACCGTCTTCTTGGCTTGATTTGAGCTGTGATTGAATACCTAAAGATTGTAAATAATTACAGAATAATAAAGCAATATTATGATCTTTAAGTTGAACCAGAGGCTGTAGCGTATCCATATTCTCAGCAGACTCACTTGTCATCAGTGGCTATCGCTCTATATTGTCAGGGAATTGTGTTTGCCATTGAGTAAAGCCACCATCAAGAGAATAGACCTCAGTGAAGTCTTGGCTTATTAAAAACTCTGCAGCCTGTTGACTAGAAATTCCGTGATAGCAACAAACAACGACAGGAGCATCTAAATCGGCTTCACGTAAAAAATCAGGTAGTGACTCATTGGTTAAATGAATTGATTCTGCAATTCGACCATTTGCGAAAGAATTAGCGTCTCGAATATCGACAACAACGTGTGATTTATTTGCCATCACTTCTTGTAAGTCACTCACTGACATATGCTTAAAACTATTCTCTGACACTATGTATTCCTCATTTTATTACTGCCTTGTTAGCAGTAAATTCGTTATATTTTAGGCTTTAATGAGCACGTAATCTATTAATGACTAACAATAGATTACGTTTCTCAACGGCTAGGGTCTGTTGATCTTTTGAGATTATTTTTGCAGCGCTTTGTTGGGTATTTATACAAGGCAGAGCCTTTGTAATGTGGTTGTTCCACATAAAAAAGCGATAACGCCGCAAAAATGACCAACAAACGCTGTCCGAAGGATTCGGCTAAAAGCATCTTACTCATTGTTGAGTAGTATTGGCTTAGAGTGCCTAGGCTACACACTACTCGCCGCGATTAAAACGTTTTTATCTCGAACAAAATTTAACCGCGAAAAATCAACAGACCCTAGTATAACGAATTTAGGTCCAATCTAAAATGACCTTGCCAGATTGACCTGAGCGCATCATATCAAAACCTTGCTGAAAGTCGTCGATATTGTAGTGATGAGTAATTATCGGAGTAAGATCTAAGCCAGATTGAATCAAACTTGCCATTTTATACCAAGTTTCAAACATTTCACGACCATAAATACCTTTAATGGTAAGTCCTTTAAAGATAACTTGGCTCCAATCAATAGCCATATCGCTACCAGGAATACCCAGCATGGCAATTTTACCGCCATTATTCATGTTTTCTAACATGCTAGTGAATGCCATAGGAACACCTGACATTTCCATACCAACATCAAACCCCTCGGTCATACCCAAATCTGTCATGACATCTTTTAAGCTTTCTTTACTCACATCAACAGCACGGGTAGCGCCCATTTTTCTTGCAAGGTCAAGACGATACTCGTTAATGTCAGTAATAACGACATGACGAGCACCTACATGTTTAGCAACGGCTGCAGCCATAATACCAATAGGGCCAGCTCCGGTGATTAATACATCTTCGCCCACTAAATCAAATGACAATGCGGTATGAACTGCATTACCAAAGGGGTCAAAGATTGACGCTAAATCATCAGAAATTTCGTCAGGTAATTTAAAGGCATTGTATGCAGGTATAACTAGATACTCTGCAAATGAACCAGCACGATTGACCCCAACACCAACGGTATTACGACATAAATGAGTTCTGCCACCACGACAATTACGACAATGACCACAAGTAATATGGCCTTCACCGGAAACCCGGTCACCTAAAGTGAAACCTTTAACTTCTTGGCCGATACCAACCACTTCACCTGCATATTCATGTCCAACAACCATAGGCGTAGGCACTGTTTTTTGTGCCCATTCATCCCAATTATAAATGTGGATATCTGTACCACAAATGGCCGTTTTTTTGATTTTGATTAGCAGATCATTATGACCTAGTTTTGGTTTTTCGGTTCGCGTTAACCAAATACCCGGTTCTGCTTTTAATTTAGCTAAAGATTTCATTGTCGCTCTCTGTCTTATTAATTTTCAACGGTTAGATCACAGCCATTTCTTTACCAATACGGATAAAGGCTGCAATTGCGTGGTCTAACTGCGCTTTAGTATGCGCCGCAGAAATTTGTGTACGTATACGTGCTTGCCCTTTAGGTACTACAGGGAAAGAGAAACCAATAACATAAATGCCTTCTGCTAATAAACGGTCAGCCATTGCACTTGCAACTTTAGCGTCACCTAGCATTACTGGCACAATCGCGTGATCTGCGCCCGCACAAGTAAAACCTGCGTCTTCCATATTGTTACGGAAATAAGCGGCATTATCTTTTAAGGTTTTACGTAAAGCATCGCCTTGAGCTAATAACTCAAGCACTTTCAAAGACGCATTCACGATTGCTGGTGCTAATGAATTAGAAAATAAGTAAGGACGTGAACGTTGACGTAACCATTCAACCACTTCTTTTTTCGCTGAGGTAAAACCACCTGAAGCGCCGCCCATTGCTTTACCTAATGTGCCAGTGATAATGTCTACACGGCCCATAACTTCACAATATTCATGGCTACCACGGCCTTGCTCACCAACAAACCCTACAGCATGAGAATCATCAACCATTACCATCGCATCGTATTTATCAGCTAAATCACAAACACCTTTTAAGTTAGCGATAACGCCGTCCATTGAGAAAACACCATCAGTAGCAATTAACTTGAAACGTGCGCCAGCAGCATCAGCTTCAATTAAACTTTGCTCTAACGCAGCCATATCATTATTGGCATAACGGAAACGTTTAGCTTTACATAAACGTACACCATCAATAATAGACGCATGATTTAACGCATCACTAATAATAGCGTCATCTGGTCCTAATAAGGTTTCAAATAAACCGGCATTAGCATCAAAACAAGAAGAGTACAAAATGGTATCTTCCATGCCTAAAAACTTACTGATACCCTGCTCTAACGTCTTATGGATGTCTTGCGTACCACAGATAAAACGTACTGATGCCATACCAAAACCATGTTCATCTAAACCTGTTTTTGCTGCAGCAATTAGTTCAGGATGATTTGCTAAACCTAAGTAATTATTGGCACAAAAATTTACCACTTCTTCACCAGTATTAACGGCTATTTGTGGCTGTTGAGCGGTAGTAATAATACGCTCAGCTTTGTACAAGCCATCTTCTTTTACTTGCTCTATTTGTGCAGTTAAATGCGTGTAAAAACCTTTGGTAGATACAGAACCAGTCATGTGAATTCCTTAAATAATTAGTGTTCTTCAATAGTCATATTATCAACTCAGACCGCACTGCAATAAAAGTGACACTACTTGGTGATATGACCTTTTTTATAGTCAAATTGACATATAAAGCTGTCAAAATGAAAGTTAGTAGCTATAATTTGAATACATGCAGTATAAGGGAGTGTAGTTTGTTAACTGAAAAAGATGAAGAATTGCTGTCAATATTACGGCTAAATGCCAGAGCAAGCGTTTCAGATATCGCCAGAGCGACAGGCGTTTCTAGAACAGCAATACAGAACCGACTCAATAAACTTGAAAATAATAATGTCATTAAGGCATACAGCGTTGTGCTCGATAGCGCTTATACCAGTGGCTTAATCTCTTCTAATGTCTCGCTAAAAGTAAAGCCCAATTTGCGACAAACCATTTGTATCGCCTTAAGAAAAGTTCACCAAATTAGCCATATCCATTCGATAAGTGGCGAATATGACTTATTGGTTACCATACAAGCCAGCACCCTAGAAAAACTCAGTGAGGTACTCAATATGGTCTGTTCTACTGAAGGCGTGGAGAGAACCAACTCTGCCATTATTCTAGATACCATCTTTGAGCGTTAGTTATACCCGCTCCCTACGTAAGTACATTCCCTAATTAATTTATAGCAACTTGATTAGCAAGAATTAATTCGTTTGGTATACTAGTCAGCATAGATAGTTGATGTGGAGTCAATTTTAGTGCGATATGTTTTAGCTTTATTTTTTTACCGTGTATTCCTTTTATTGCTCACCCCAATAGTTTTACTTGTGCTATTAATCCGCTCATTTAATCACCCTGAATACCGCCAACGTTTATTTGAACGCTTAGGCTTTTTTCCTAAACCCTATAAGCAAGGTGGTATTGTTGTGCATGCTGCCAGTGTCGGTGAAGTTATCGCATTGAAAAGTTTTATCGAAAAGCTATTAGTAAACTATCCAGATTTACCTATTACCATCACTTCATTTACCCCGACCGGCTCTGCGCAAATAACCAAGCTCTTCGGTGGACGTGTTCAGCATGGTTATTTACCGTTAGATATATTTCCCTGCACGACATTATTTCTACATCGACTCAAACCCAAAATGATGATTTTCATGGAAACCGAATTATGGCCTAACTTAATCGCTCAATGCGACCAACAACAGATTAAATTATTGTTAATTAACGGCCGCTTATCGAAAAAATCCTTAACCAGTTATCAAAAGCTTAGTGCGCTTATGGCGCCCTGCTTAAATCGCTTTGATATGATCCTCACGCAAAGCGAAGAAAATTTAACTTACTTTTTGCAGCTCGGTACGCATCAAAGCCGCTGTATGAATAGTGGTAACTTAAAATTCGATATCAGTGTCAATGAACAAGTTATTAATAAAAAGGCTGAGTTAGCCAAGTTACTTTTTGCTGATGATAATCAGGCCAAAAGAACAGTCTGGTTAGTTGCCAGTACACACGAGGGCGATGAAGCCATTGCCTTAACCGCCTTTAAAGAATTGTTATCTCAATATCCATCATTGTTATTAGTGCTAGTACCGCGCCACCCAGAACGTTTTGAGCACGTCGCCAACCTTTGCCTTGAACAACAATTATCATTGGCCAAACGCAGTGAAAATACAGTAATTAATAATGAGCAAGTTTGGTTACTCGACAGCCTGGGCGAGTTAATGGCTGCCTTTGCTTTAAGTGATATTGTTACAATGGGTGGAAGTTTCAGTGAAATTGGCGGTCACAACCCGCTAGAGCCGGCATTATTTAATAAGCCTGTGATCGTTGGTCACAACATGAGTAACTTCAACGAAATAATGCAGCAGCTTAGACAAGAAAATGCCATTATTGAACTCACTAACAATACACCGACTAATGAATCTAGCACACAACTTGTCAATGAAATTAGCGCATTATTGCAACAACCAAAGCGTCAGCAAGCGCTAGGCGAAAATGCACTCAAAGTGGTATTACAAAATCAAGGAGCCAGCGAAAAAACATTGGCTCAAGTAATAAAACTACTGCCTATAATTACTAGTAATAGTGACACTATGCCTTTAGGAGATAACTCGTGAGTCAAGCGATAGCCAACCCACAATTTTCTATACTTGAACAAGGTAACGTTACTTGTTTTTTCAATCAAACCCTCATTACTGATTTCAGTGCACAAATGCTCAACCCAAGCTATTGGCAACAACAAAATGCGGTAACAGGTTCTGCGCAGGGACGTGGCACTACATGGTTTGTCGAATACAATGATATAGGCAATATTAAGCATGATTGGGTATTACGCCATTATTATCGCGGTGGTTTAATCGGTAAAGTTATTAAAGACTCTTATTGGTTTAGTAGTTTAGAAAAAACTCGCGCTGCGTGTGAGTTTGCTATATTACGCCATATGAATACGCTGCGACTTCCTGCCCCTGAGCCGATCGCTTATCGCGTTATGCAACATGGCTTTCACTACCGAGCAGACTTGCTTTCCAGTCGCATTCAAGGTGCGCAAGACTTAGTAGCAATATTAAGTGAAAAGGCGATAACGGATGATGTTTGGCATGACATAGGCGCCACGATCAAACGTTTTCACCATCACGGTATCTATCACCATGATTTGAATAGCCATAATATTTTGCTCGATGACAAAAACCAGGTGTTCCTGATCGACTTTGACCGTGGTGAGCTGCGTACTAATCCAGTGAACACTACCTGGAAGCAAGCAAATATGGCACGTTTACAACGATCGTTTTTAAAGGAATTAAATAAATTCGCTCAATTTAATTATACCGAAAAAAATTGGAAAGCGTTGCTGGATGGCTATCAGAATGCGAACATTGCCGATGTTGAAAGGCAGAACTAATAATGAATTATATCGTCACGATATTAACTCTTACCCTCACATTAGTTTCATTTAGCTCGAACGCAAAAAAACCAGCCTCGGGGGATATTAGTCATCTGATTTCTAAAGAAGTATTTGCCCGCTATAGCGATGTCGCAGACTTTATTGAGCAATCACCAAAAGTGACCATTACTGTCTCACCATCAAAAGCTGACATCGATGAATATGGTCAACAAGTTGCTAAGTCATTGACCGGATCGGATTGCGATAGAGATGGTGTTATGGACGATAATAAAACCTGTAATGCTATCTTTTACAAGCTTTGGTTAAAATACGCGCGTTAATATTACTTAAAATAAAATCGATGCCCATCGGGTATAAACTATTTAGTCGTTTTTAAAAACGTTGTCATCGCTTCCAGCATTTCTTGATAATACGGGTTGTAAGTCAATCGCTGCATTGGCAAATCACGCGTAAGGTTCATTGCGGTAACTTCTCCCTTAATAACCTGTTTATTATGCTTACATGCTTTATAGCGCTGAGCATCTGTAACATAGTGACCACAGTTTCTATATTGGCCATTAACACCATAATGTGGATTATCTGGAGAATTCGTTGTTGCAATGTGTGCAACATCAAAAATTTCATTACATAAGCTCTCAGCTGAACATTCAGGCACAATCACTTCCATCACATCAACTAACTTTGTCGGTAACTTGTCGTTATCACCATAATAAATCAACACACTTTTCTTCATCTGCTCTTGTGGCGATGCTAACTGCCACTGCTGAACTAGCTGTAAGGTATGTGCAGTATCTATGGTTTGATCATGTTCACTCGCCACAACAAACAGTGGGATATCATGCATTTGTCGACTCGCATTTGCCCCTTCTCCCACAACAAGGTTCATTAAGGCGTGAACTTGTGCCCCAGCGTTGTATGGGAATGACTCATATTTAGCAAAATCAATATCCGCATCTAGATCAATCCAGTCAACAAAAGGGATACCATCAATATATTGAGCTAACCAAGCTAAGTCACTCTTTGCCTTGGTGGCAGGCGACCACATAAAGAGGCCTTTAATTTTTTCATCAACCTGCTTTTGTTGCATCAAGTAATTAAAAATAAGAGCTCCGCCAGTAGACAAGCCGCCAAGGTACACTTGCTCATAATCATTTAACGTTTGATCAATGGCAAATGTTGCCGCTTGCTGCCACGCTTGGTAATCAGTATTGAGTAATTCTGAAGGTGCGACGCCATGGCCAGGCAATAATAAGGTACGCACAGTAAAACCCTGCTGATAGAAAAACTGGCTAAGGTCATGAAAAGAAAAGGGTGAATCCGTTAAGCCATGAATGAGTAAAATAGCTTTTTCATTAGTATTTTGAGTTAATTCAAATGGAGCAACCAGCTGACTTACCTTGGGTGTTTTTGACCATTGATTTTTTTTCGCTAATTGTTGGTAGGTTTCTGTAACAATAGGACAAGGCATGCTTGCTCTAGGGTTTTTATTAACGACAACCTGATAAGCATTCGTCAGGTACTCTTGGTAACTAGATAGTTTTTTAAAATCAACGTTTGCTAAAAGCTCACCTTCAACCTCATTTGCGAAACGATACTTGCCTGATTCAATGAGAGAAACATAATCATCTTGAATACTCAGGCAATCTTGCTGCCCTTGGGCAAATGACAAGGTATTTACCAACCACAGTAGTAATATCGCTGTCTCTTATACACATCTCCGAGCCCACGAGACCGTACTAGATCTCGTA
>OJBR01000803.1_pt1 | contig 10974 bp, 9 predicted proteins | sample 1591161 | NCBI WGS metagenome assembly OJBR01 (sample SAMN05416803, study PRJEB24817) | seawater metagenome | isolation source: Sea water | place: Canada:Atlantic | collected 2013-07
ATTTAAAACATCAATCATATTTCCTTAACAAATCAATATCAGCGATATTTCCGCGCGTCTCTAGAAAAGCACCCGGTGTTCAGGACAAATGTGAGCTGCGGCACCTTGGAAGCGACTTTTCCTCTTTAAATGTTTCATTTAAAACATCAAAAATATTTCCCTAACAAATCAATATCAGCGATATTTCCGCGCAACTCTAGAGAAGCACCCAGTGTTCAGGACAAATGTGAGCTGCGGCACCTTGGAAGCGACTTTTCTTCTGTAAATATTCCATTTAAAACATCAATCATATTTCCTTAACAAATCAATATCAGCGATATTTCCGCGTAACTCTGGCTGTTTACTTCAATAAAAGTGCACCCTGTGTCCTCTTCAGGACAAATGTGAGCTGCGGCAGTCATCCATTAGGTAAAAGCGACTTTTCTTCTGTAAATATTCCATTTGAAACATCAATCATATTTCCTTAACAAATCAATATCAGCGATATTTCCGCGTAATACTCACTCATGCCCTAATTGCACTGTTCAATCTGTCACAACCCATTGTCCTCTATTCTATGGCATTGATAGGACTAGATCGAAAAAGGGAAAAGCTTTCACTTTCCCCTTTGCTTAATAACTTAAACTGCACTAAAAACAATGCAATAGTTAAACGGCCTTGTCTAAATGAGATTAACTAAACTACGAATTTATCAGAAACTTGATTCAGCTCTTGAGATAAATATTCAAGTTCCTCAAATTTTTCTCGTGAAACAGAAGAGCCCTCACCTATCTCTTTCGCAAGACTAGCAATACCCGTGATACTTTCAGCAACTTGACTCGCAACGGTTGATTGCTCAGAAGCTGCTGTAGCAACGTGTATATTCATTTCTGTCAGCTCTTTTATCGAACCTGAAGTTGAATCAATAAGACCTCGAATGGCTGACATCGCATCAGATACAGCCGCTCTTTTTTCTGCAGATTCACTCATATCTTGAATAGTGCGTTGAGAGCTATTTTTCAAACTGTCTAAGATATCAGATATTTCTATGGTACTTTGCTGAGATCGTTGTGCTAACGTTCGTACCTCATCAGCAACAACCGCAAACCCTCGTCCTTGTTCACCAGCACGTGCAGCTTCAATAGCGGCATTTAATGCCAGTAAATTTGTTTGTTCAGAAATACCTTGTATTACGCCAAGAACAGAATTAATTGATTCAACATTGCTACCTAGCTCTTGTACTGAATGTTCAACATTTTCAAGTAATAAGTTCAGTTCGTTCATACGCTGATTTGAAGAGTGCACTTGCGTTAAGACATTTTGCATTTCTACTTCAGCATTTTCAGCTGAAGTGCGAGTTACTTCGGCGCTATTCGCTATCTCTGCTGACGTTGAAGCCATTTCCTCAACAGCACTAGCAACCTGTGTGGTTTCTTGCATTTGTTGATCTGAAGAATCTTTAAGTCTTCGCTGACGTTCAGTGGATTGAACCGCCATATCAGCCAAGTTGACGCTCGTTTGTTTAATATTTCGTATATCGCCACCGAGGGCTTTTAGAAAACGATTAAAGTTATTAGCAATATCACTTAAGACATCAATAGGGCTATTAACTATAGTCTGCGTTAAATTTCCTTCACCATTTGCTAAAGCTTCCACCGATGTAGATAAGTTTTTAAGTGCGCTATAGATGAGTTTAATTGCAAAGGTCACGATAAAGCCGACAATCAGTGCAATAACTACCGTGGTAACAAGGCTTTGAGTAATATTACTACGTTGAGAAGCAGAGATTGTTTCATCAATAGAAGCGATGACACCATCCATTGAATCAATATAAAAACCTGTGCCTATCATTAGATCCCATTTATCGATGTAAATGGCATAACTGTATTTAGGGGAAGGTTCAGTTTCATTGAGTTTAGGAAACCAATAAGTGTAGAAGCTAGAACCTCGTTTACTTTTATTAACCAAATCTCTAATAATATATTGACCCTGTTTGTCTTGAAGGTCCCAATAATTATCACCAATCCCAGCGGTTTTATTACCCATCAACACTCTTTTACCATCATTTTTATAGGCAAATATGTAACCAGAGCCTTGATCAAAGGTCAGATGAGATAACATCTTAAGTGCCTCATCATAACCTTCACTACCCGATTGATTAACATAAGGTTGAATAAGAGACTCTACCGAATCCATAATCGCTTTAAGGCGCTCTTTTTCGATAGTTAATATCGTTTTTTCAGTTAATTCTGTAACATCATTGCCGAAATTTTTAAGGGAATTGAACTGAAGAAATAATCCTAGCAAAGCTACAAATAAAAATGGCAAAAATGCTAGTGCATATATTTGTACTCTAAGTGACTTAAACATAATTCTACCTAAATTAAATTATTGAAATTCATGAGAATATGAGATTCATGAGAATATTAAATTATACTCTAACAGCTTAGTATATAAATACTCTGTTAGTCTAAAATAATGGGTTATTAAGTACAATATTAGAGCGTTAAGGCGATTATTAAATCACCTTAAAACTCTATCATTCTCATTGCCGCTAAATCAGCTATTTACCATAGACCATAGAGGGTAACCACAAAGCAACCTCTGGATACATAATTAGCGCTCCAAGACCTAATAATTGCAATATTATAAAAGGAATTACGCCTTTATAAATGTCGGTTAGTTTGATTTCTGGTGGACAGACACCTTTCAGATAGAACAAGGCGAAACCAACAGGAGGTGTTAAAAATGAAGTTTGCAGCGTAACGGCGATTAGCATAACAAACCACACTAATACCGGTTGATCTAATCCGTTAACAGCCCCTATGCCAAAATCTAATCCCGCAACAACAGGAGCCAATAATGGAAGTACTATTAAGGTGATTTCTATCCAGTCTAATAAGAAACCTAACAAAAATACGATTGCAAGAATAACAAATAACACGCCATATGGACCAAAAGGTAAACCCGTTAACATGCTTGATATAAATTCATCGCCACCTAATTCGCGTAAAACAAGTGAAAAAATAGTTGCACCAATAAAGATGGCAAAAATATAAGCCGTCGTTTTATAAGAAGCCATCAACACTTCGTGAAAGACTTTAAAATTAAGTTTCTTATTCATCGCAGCTAAGATGGTTGCACCTAATGCACCTACACCACTTGCTTCTGTCGGTGTGGCAATACCTGCAAAAATAGAACCTAATACCGCAATAATTAATACCAGTGTAGGCAATATAGCTTTGAAAACTTCTACTAATACTTTAGCCGTCAGTGGGCGGCGATTTTCAGGCGCTGGAGCAACTTCAGGTTTAAAGAATGACAAGCCTAAAATGTAAGCAAGATATACTACACCTAGCATTAATCCAGGAAATACTGCCGCAGTGAATAAATCACCAACAGATAGTGCTAATTGATCAGCCATGATCACTAACATAATACTTGGTGGTATTAATATACCTAAACACCCCGCACTACATACTATCCCTGTAGCGAACGTTTTTGAATAATTTTGCTTCATCATGGCAGGTATGGATAACAGGCCAAGTAATACAACAGAAGCGCCGATGATACCTGTAGAGGCAGCTAGAATAATACCGATTAACGTTACTGTGATACCTAAACCACCACGAACACGACCAAAAAGCTCTTGCATTGCCATCATCATGCGCTCAGCTACGCCTGATTTATCAAGCATTAAGCCCATAAAAATAAACATGGGCAAGGCAACCAGCACCCAGTTTTCCATTAAAGAAAATATCCGGGAAACAGATAAACCTAGAACATTCAAATCAAGGCCGGTAAACGTATCCAAATGCAGATCTGACAGATAACCTATACCACCAAATATAATACCAACACCAGCTAGAACATAGGCGATTGGAATACCCGTAAATAGAAAGACAATGAAGGTTAAAAACATGCTGATAACTAGAATTTCATTAATAGCCATGATCACGTCTCCTTTTGAGTTATGGTAATAATATTTCGAAACAGTCGTGCCAGCACAGCCATAGCTAACAAGATAAAACTTGCTGGGATTGCAGCTTTAATTGCCCATCGAAATGGCATACCTAATGGTGAAGATGAACTTTCGCCGAGCATGTAGGAATTGGCTACATAATCGAAACTATTAAATAAAATGACAAAGATGGTTGGAAAGATAAAAAAGACAGCGCCAAATACTTCCCATTTCAATACGGTTTTAGGTTTCAGCATTGAGGCAACAACATCGACTCTTACTTGTGAGTTAGTTATTTCGGCATACGATAAACCAAACATGATACCTATTGCATATAGATGCCATTGAATCTCTTCGAATAAAATCAGTCCATTGTTGAAGCCGTAACGCATGGTTACATTAAGGATAATGACGACAATTAATAATGCTGAAGACCAACAACAAACGGCAGATACTTTAAGGATAATGGCTTCAAAAATATCAGCTGCTTTTAACATTGATCGTGCTACTGAGTTGGTAGGCTTAGAAAATGAATCAGTCATAAGATTCTCCTAATTCAATAAAAAACCTAGAACCCTAAGGTTCTAGGTTGTGCAAGTAATGGGAGTTACCGCACGTAAGTAAGCTGGTATACCCGTTCCACTTGAAGCTGCATGCTTCAGCTGGAATTCAAATGGAGCGGGTATAAGTTTAAAGGCTCGGTTTTGGACGGGGTAAGAAAGCGTTTGATTCCCATAAATCGTAATCATTACGGAACTTAGCTAAGTCATCATGTATTTTCTTAAAGGCTGGATCTGCAGCCGATTGTTCAACAACAACTTCATCCCATTTAGTTTTAAACGTCGTTAACATTTCAGGCGACCAATACTTGTTTATTACGCCATCTTCAATATTTTGTTTCATGACTGGTGCTTGAATAGCTTCACCCAGTGCAATAGCTTCTAACGTCGCTGATTTACATAAATGTTCAATAACTGACTGTTGACGTTCACTCATTTTCTTCCAAGTATCTTTGTTGATAATGAGTTCCATCATAGTGGCTTGTTGATGCCAACCAGGGAAGTAGTTGTATTTAAGTAGTTTCTTTACACCAATACGTTGATCAACAACCGGCATTGAAAATTCAGTGGCATCGATAACACCCTTTTCAATTGCTGGGAATATTTCGCCACCAGGTAAACCTACGGTACTAACACCCAGTTTTTCCATAACCAGTGCGCCTAAACCGAAGAAGCGCATTTTTAAACCCGCTAAGTCTTCAGGTTTGTTAATCTCATTTTTAAACCAACCTGAAGTTTCAGGGGCTAAAACACCACACACTTGCACTTTTACATTGAGGTTGTTGTCATCATATAACTCTTGATGCAATTTATTGCCATTGCCATGATAAAACCAAGCTAAATATTCAGGTGCTTCTGGTCCAAAAGGAACGGCTGAAAACAAACGAGCCGCGGGAATTTTTCCGCCCCAGTTACCTGCTGTTGCATAACCAGCTTGTACTTTACCTGTAGATACCGCATCAAGTATTTCTTTTGGGTTAACGAGTTTATTAGGCTCGTAAATTTTCATTTTTAATGTGTTGCCACTTAATGTTTGAATGTTGTCAGATACATACTTAATCGTTGAGCCTAAGCTTGGTAGTACCGAGTTATAATAAATAGGCGTCTTAAGAAGCATTTTCTTTTCAGCCATAGCAGCACCTGAGAAACTGCCTGCAATTAAAGTACTTAATAATAATAAAGGAAATTTTTTCATTGTCTTTCTCCTGTAGTGTTTAGTGAAAAATTAAAGGACGTATTTTGCTGAGAATTGTAAGTAGTTTGAGTTTTTATTGACTTCCGCCATTTCAAAATTACCGACTTCAACACCAAAAGAAAGTTGCTTAGTGTAATTTTTGAATAGATTAACTGCTACGTGGTTATTTTTAACGTTACCTAGATCAGTATCAGTTGTGCCGTAGTAAACTGTTGAACGCATATCTTCAGTCCAATAATGACGATAAGCAGCCATTATTGATGTTGATTGTTCAGCTTCTTCACCGACTAAATCTCGTGCTGTAACTACGCTAACGTAACGGCCAGTTTTGCCACCATGTACTTGGAAACGGAAATCATCTTTGCCGAACGTTTTAATACGACCAGCAACACCAAAACCAGCAGCAGACACTGTATCGCCACCAATAGTATTTAATTGACGCGCTACACCTGAAACAGACACGTTACCCCAGTCACCTTTAAAGGTGTATTTAGCGATAAAATCTGGTATTGAATCTTGGGTGTTATCACCTTTGTCTGAATGTGGATTTTCTAAAGACACTTGTAAGCCGCCATTCGTATAACGAATTTGACCTTGTCTGATGAATGACTCAGCAACTAAAGGCCCACCGAAATCAGCAGATTCAGGTATAGCACTGGTATTCATAAAGGTGGTCCATGTTTGACCAACAGTGATATTTTTATATTTGATGAACGCGTGACGTAGTCGAGGGTGTGATGAGTTCGAAATAATTTGGTTGCCACCACCACCGTAAAAATCTAATTCAATAAAGCCAGTCACATCACCATGAACATATTTGGCATTAAAACGCGTTTCATTAGCTGTGAATTTGGTTGTTGAAATATCATCTGTAACTGAGGCAGCGCCTATCCAGTAATCATTGCCCGTTGCAGGAGCGCTTACATCACCACTAACAGTACGTATATCTGCTTTGATGAAGCCACCGAAAGTAATAGAGTCTTTATCGCCTAAATCAAACGTATAACCTGCATATGACGGTGCTGATACTATTGCTGCCAACATAAAACCGGATTTTATTATATTTTTCATTATTGTTACCCTTTTTATTGAGACTTGGATGATTTGAATCACCTCGCTTAGTGCTAGGTATACAATATTGAAATTACCCACTAGGTGTAATCGGCGAATGTACGTATTTTTTCTACGTGTTTATACTTAGTTTTGCTAAAAAGAGGACCAGTTTCGTTTAAAAAACCAGCAAAAAGGTCTCATTTCTACGTAATTCATTTAAATACCGACTCAATACTTAGGTAAATCCTAAATAATTTTAGGGCCATTGAAATCAATAGGGCTTTTTTGAAATGAAGTTAAGGTTAATTCTGCTCTGAGCGAGCAAGCTGTTAAAGCTATGAAGACGAATAGTATAACGAGTCTGTAATTTTTCTATCATCTTGCTGTATAGGTATAGGTATAGGTATAGGTATAGGTATAGGTAGGATAACGTCCTGTTACTGGGTGCTATCAAGCAGCTCATCGCCCAACTATTAGCAAAAATAATAATAATTTATTGACAATAAACAGCTATTATACGCTTTTTGGAAATAAAAAATTAATTAAGACGCCATTATTAAAATGTAACATTAAGTATAGACTCAATAATCTGATGAAAAATTGACTTGTATAAATCAATAATCACAACCAAGACTTAAGCCAGGGTTAAGCCAGGGTTAAGCATTTATAGTTTTCAACTAGTGATGACACATTATGCCTAACTTATTCACCATATTTACATCAATTAGTCAGTTTTGAAAAATGACCACTGCATTAATAAATGTAAAACACATCTCATTAAAACAAGAACAAGTACGAAAAATGACAGAGCTAGCTATAGTAATAGCAGGAGCGGTTAAATTGGCCTTTGACAGGATGCCGATATTGATTAGCAATCGTTAATCGATTACATGGATAAAGTAACACTATAAGAAGCTATTAATGAAAGTCACTCTTTAAAGTGATTGGGTATAGTCATAGTTATGTGTGACAACATGACTTGAGAATAAGGGTTATTACGTGAATATTAATTTAAAATTACAACTGGTTACTATTGTACCTTTGGTATTAGCGCTAGTCGCCGTGCTAATCGTCACCCAAGTACAATATCAGTCCTTATCTGAACAAACCGTTTATGAGTATCGTCATGGCGTGATGACTCATCGTAAAGACGAATTACGTAATTATGTGGCTCTTGCTGAGGGTGCTACAGAGCACATCTATCGAAATAAAAACCTAAGTAATGAACAAGCACAGACCTTAGTTAAGCAAGTATTATCTAATATGCGTTTTGGTAAAGACGGTTACTTTTTTGCTTATAATTTCGATGGAACAGCACTTCTCATACCTGGACAAGAATGGCGTATTGGTAAAAACTGGCTTGAACTTGAAGACAGAAACGGCGTAAAACTGATACAAGGCCTTATTGAGAATGCAAAAGAAGGTGGCGGTTATCTTAATTATGTTTTTAATCAACCATCAAAAGGCGGCGAAGTTGGTAAAAAAATTGGTTATTCAAGAGAGTTAGAAGATTGGCAATGGATGATAGGCACTGGCGTTTATATTGACGACATTGATCAAGAGATTGCCGTATTAAATGCTTCTATAAGTAAACATATTAGAAATACTTCAGTCATGACACTTCTTATTGGTTTGGTCGCCATTATTGCCATCTTTTTTTCCGGACAATTTATACGCTTTAGCGAGAGAAAACTCGCTAATCGAAAATTGCGTGAACTGAATGAACGTATTTTTCAAACGCAAGAAGAAGAGTGTAAACGGGTATCACGAGAGCTCCATGACGGAATTAGTCAAACTATCGCTGCAGCGAGATTTTCCTTAGAAACAGCCCAACTAAAACACCAAAACAATGATGATGCCAGTAATGAAATGGAACGTTCCATGGAGCTTATTTGCAAAATAATGGGTGATATTCGCGCGATTTCGCATCAATTACACCCTGGCTTACTCGAAGATTACGGTTTAGGTGCTGCGCTAGAAGAGCTAGGCAGAGACTTTTCTCAGCGTACTGACATTCAAGTTGATGTAGAGCGTTTATCGCTTCGAAATATATTATCAACTGAAGTTAAAACCGCTTTATACCGGATTGCTCAGGAGTCGTTAACCAACATTGAACGTCACGCCAACGCCTCAAAAGTCACCATCACATTAAAACTAATACCGAGCTGGTTAGTACTAGAAATTATTGATGACGGCCAAGGTTTTGATTATCAACGCTACGATAAGAGTCACGACAAAAAAACAAAAGTTCATCAGGGGATTGGCCTGCGAAATATGAAGGAGAGGTTAAGCTTTTATCAAGGAGATTTAACGGTCAAATCCGAACACAATGGTACCAAAGTTTTAGCCCGCATACCGCAATCACAACTGCGTTTTAATGCGAGTAATGCCAGCGAGAACTAAAATGAAAGAGAATATTATGATTAAAGTACTATTAGTTGACGATCACCCGCTTTTCAGAGAAGGATTAAAACACCGCTTGAGTCTTGACAGTTGTCTCGAAGTTGTTGGCGAAGCTGAAAATGGCAAACAAGCATTGGAGCTAATAAAGAGTCTTGATTTTGATATTGTTTTAATGGATATCAACATGCCTGAAATGGATGGCATGTATGTACTTGAATTAATTAAAGAACAAGATATCGATTGCAAGGTTCTTATGTTAAGTATGCATGACAATAAAGAGTATATTTTAGGTGCTATGCGCCACGGAGCCGATGGCTATATCTTAAAAGACGTACCTGGCACTGAATTAATAGATGCCATTAAAAAAGTTATTTCAGGTAAGCATTATTTCAGCTCAGAGGTTACTGAGATCTTGTCAAAAGAGCTCGCAGGTGAGCAACGAGGCATTGTCACCAGAAGAGAACAATTAGTTCTAAGGCTCATTTCACAAGGTCTCAATAATAAGCGTATAGCACAAGAATTAAACGTTAGTGTTCGCACAGTAGAAACACATAAGCGAAATATCAAGCAAAAGCTTGGTATTGACTCAACCGTTGGTCTGATGCGTTATGCCATTGATTATGGTTTAGATCGCTAATAATAGTAATTTATTGTTTATCAAATCGCCTTGGTCATAGTTTTTACTCGGATATGACAAAGGCTTTCAGCGTATCAATGGCTCAATACATCATTAACTTGGCATGAGAGCCTAAAAATAATAAATACACTATCTAGCCTTGTATTTACTGCGCGCTTTACCCTTTTATTGAACACTAATAACAATGAGTAAAGGCAGTATTTATACTCTTCAATTTTTTCAATTATGACAATAAAGCACCCAAAATATCTTCTCTTGAGTCGACACTCTTTAGTTTTAATAAAAATAATTTTTTATTCAGCCACTTCATCTTTAAAGTATAATCCACATCAATATTATGGATATTAAAGTGCTGTCTTTTGTACGAGTTACCTAATATTATTAGTTGAGTAGTGTCGATATAGGGAACATACATTTGTATTATCAGAAGAGCCAAGAATTAATAGATAGCTGGAATAAAACATTAGCTATAGTTGCTAAGCTAGCTTCTGTACCAGTTGCTTTGGTGATGAAAATTGAAAAGAACAATATCACCGTTTTAAGCAAAAATATTGATACTGATGCTAATCCCTACACTATTGGACATACTGAGTGCTTAGATGGCTCGGGACTTTATTGTGAAGAAGTAATAAAATCACAAAAAATGTTAAATATTCCTAACGCACTTTGTGATGAAAACTGGAATGACAACCCTGATTTAAAACTCAATATGGTCGCTTATTTAGGATTGCCCATTGTCAATAATGACGGCAGCTTATTTGGTACTCTTTGTATTTTAGACAACAAAGAACATGTATTTACCGAGACTACTGTTGGCCTATTAGAAGCGATTAAACAAAGTTTTGAAGTGCAATTAAAACAATTGCATCAGCAGCATATCGCAGAAGAGAAACAAAAACTTGAGGCGCTATCAATTTTAATCCGTGGGCTTTCTCATGAAATTAATACACCTTTAGGTATTGGCATAACGGCCACCAGTATTATTGAATCAACCATTGAAAATATAGAACAAAAGTTAGCGGCAAAATCTCTTAATCAAAACACATTGTCATCATGCCTTGGCACAATCAAAGACAGTGTCAGTTTACTCAGTAATAGCCTCAATCATACTGCTGATCAAGTAGGTAAATTACAAGACCTGTCTCTTATACACATCTGACGCTGCCGACGAAGAGGATAGTGTAGA
>OJBR01000810.1_pt1 | contig 10882 bp, 9 predicted proteins | sample 1591161 | NCBI WGS metagenome assembly OJBR01 (sample SAMN05416803, study PRJEB24817) | seawater metagenome | isolation source: Sea water | place: Canada:Atlantic | collected 2013-07
AAACTGAAATTGCTCAAGCACTCTGAATCGAGCATTTTGAATGATTACGGGTATAAGCATTCACTTTATTTGAAATTTGTACAAACTCTATGTAACACATTAACTTAGTTTTAAAGGTAATAGCAAAGAGCGATTAAAGTTCTAACTAGTAAATAGGTTTAATTCATCTACTAACCTTCCCGTTATGTAAAAAATACCAAGCTAATGTTCGATATAGCTTTACATTTTCATGAATTACATTATTATTCAAACAAGTGTTTTAATTGTGTGTTTACCACACAGAAATCCAAATTTACTAAGGGAAGTCATCATGGCTGAGTATAAAGTTCCGTTAAATGAGATGAGTTTTTTGCTTTATGAAGTGTTTAAAGCTGACGAAATGTGGCAAAAGCTACCTAAATTAGCAGAGCAAGTTGATAAAGATACCGCCCAAGCTATTTTACAAGAGTGTGCCAAAATTGCGGAACAAGAACTTGATCCTATTGCTCGTCAAGGTGATGAAATTGGTGTGAGCTTTAACGATGGCGTAGTGACCACTGCTCCTGGTTATAAAGAAGCCTTTAATACTTATGCAGAAGGCGGATGGACAGCACTTGGTGGTGACGTTAATTATGGCGGCATGGGGATGCCAAAAATGTTAACAGCAATGCATGAAGAAATGTTATGTAGCGCGGATATATCTTTTGCGCTTTATCCTGTACTTACTGCCGGCGCTGCACTATCACTAGCCAAACATGGTAGCGAAGAATTAAAAGAACGTTATTTAACGCGCATGTATGCGGGCGACTGGTCTGCATCTATGTGTTTAACTGAATCACATTCAGGCTCTGATCTTGGCATCATTCGTACCAAAGCTATCCCACAAAATGATGGTAGTTATAACATTACCGGTAATAAAATATTTATCACTGGGGGTGAACATGACCTTACTGAAAATATTGTTCATTTAGTATTAGCTAAATTACCTGAGGCGCCAGCGGGCCCTCGAGGAATTTCTCTATTTTTAGTGCCTAAGTTCAATGTAAATGATGACGAAACATTGGGTGAATTTAACAATGTGAGTTGTGGTTCTATAGAGCATAAAATGGGTATTCATGCCTCGGCGACTTGTGTAATGAATTTTGATGATTCAAAAGGTTTCTTAATTGGAGAACTAAATAAAGGCTTAGCCTGTATGTTCACTATGATGAACTTTGAACGTATTGGTGTTGGTATCCAAGGTTTGAGTGCAGCGGTACGTTCTTATCAAAATGCACTAGAGTACGCGAAAGACAGATTACAAGGTAGAGCACTAGATAGTAAAACGAATGGTGTTAAAAACCCTGATCAAGAAGCTGATTCTATCATGGTTCATGGCGATGTTCGTCGTATGCTTTTGAACATGAAAGCACTGAATGAAGGATCGCGTGCGCTTTCTAGTTATATTTCTATGCAACTTGATTATGCTACTTATGGTGAAGGCGAAGAGCAAACTAAAGGTGAAACGTTAGCAGCACTGATGACGCCTATTGCCAAAGCCTTTTTCACTGACTTAGGCTTTGAAAATACGGTTGCTGGTCAACAAGTTTTTGGTGGACATGGTTACATTCGTGAGTGGGGTCAAGAACAATTAGTACGTGACGCACGAATTACGCAAATATATGAAGGAACCAATGGTATTCAAGCCATGGATTTATTGATGCGAAAAGTGGCTGGTTCAAAAGGTGCTATGTTAAAAGTGTTTACTGATGAAGTTAATACTTTCATTGAAAGTCAGACAAATGATGAGGCTATGAGTGAATTTATTACGCCTCTCACTGCAGCTGTTGCCGATTTAACTGAGTTAACGACTGATTTATTATCTAAGTCGCAAGATGATATAAATGAGCTAGGCGCATCTGCAAATGATTATTTGCATGTCTTTGGTTATACAGCGATGGCATTTGTTTGGGCAAAAATGGCACAAGTCTCTATGTCACAGCAAAAGAACAATGGGGAAAGCGGTGAAGATTTCTATCAAAGTAAAGTGCATACTGCTCGTTACTTCTTTACACGATTATTACCACGTCGACTTTCATTAATTGCCTCAGCAAAATCAGGCAGTGAGTGTTTGTTTGCGATTGATGATGAGTTATTTTAAAGACATAAAATAACCTTTGTTAGGGCGCGTTTTTTCTTTCTGGGAAAAACAAACCCTAACTCACCACCTCCCTTACCCCTGTCGCTAAAAATAGACACCATTTCAGTAAAAAAATTAATTTTTTTTCCTTTTTTGGGATAACTTGCCACAAAAGCCCACAATTTCATCCACTTCCTCACAAGGCCTAATTTTACTGGTGTTATAGCCAGTGTCTGTACCTCCGTTTTTCATTTTCCTGACTTGACAGATCGTTGCTTTTTTCACTAAACTGTAGCAATGTGGAAAAAAGTGGGGAAATGTGGATCTTACATTGTAATTAGATAGCACATTCTTAATCACCTGTTTATTTATTGTTCAAAAAGAGTGAAGTAACAACAGATATGTTTAGAGGCACTAGCGCAATTACGCTTGACAGTAAAAATAGGATCACGATACCGACTAAGTATCGTGAAGAACTATTTGCTGATTGCCAAGGAAAAATGGTCTGTACGGTTGATATTCAACATCCGTGTTTATTACTTTACCCATTACCTGAATGGGAAGAAATTGAGCTAAAACTGTGTAATTTATCAAGCATGAATCCGCAAGAGCGTTTATTACAGCAAGTTATTTTAGGTAATGCTAGCGACTGCGAGATAGATAAAAGCGGTAGATTATTAATAAACGGGCCTTTGAGACAACATGCAAGTTTAGAAAAAAATGTCATGCTTGTGGGTCAATTGAAAAAATTTGAAATTTGGCATGAAACAGCATGGCAAGCGCAAATGCAACAGGGCATTAGCAAAATACAATCGGGTGAAATTGAATTGACTGAACGCTTACTAGACTTATCACTTTAGTTTTACCAAAGTCACTTTTTAAAAATAATGCGTTAACAAGGGTTATAAAAATATAACATGGAATTAGATACCACTCATATCTCAGTGCTACTCAAAGAAGCTGTTGATGGCTTAGCTATAACTGATGACGGTTGCTTTATCGATTGTACTTTCGGTCGAGGCGGTCATTCCACAGTAATCCTCTCTAAATTGTCTGACAATGGACGTTTAATTGCCATCGACCGTGATCCAACAGCCATTATTGCCGCTGAAAAATTCAAAGATGATTCTCGCTTTTTGATTGAGCATCAAGGGTTTGCTGCGTTAGCTGAAATTGCTGAAAAGCATGAGTTAATGGGTAAAGTTGATGGGATTTTACTTGATCTAGGAGTCTCTTCTCCCCAGCTTGATGAAGCTGAGCGTGGTTTTAGCTTTATGAAAGATGGTCCTCTAGATATGCGTATGGATACTAGTAAAGGCCAAACAGCAGCAGAATGGCTAGCCGTTGCCGATGTTGAAGATATCACTTGGGTATTACGTACTTTTGGTGAAGAAAAACACGCATGGCGAATTGCCAATGCCATTGTTGATACTCGTGAAGAAGCGCCCTTAACTAGAACCAGCCAACTAGCAAAACTCATCAAAACAACTGCCCCTCAAAGGGAAATAAAAAAGCATCCAGCAACAAGAAGCTTCCAAGCCATCCGTATGTACATTAACAGTGAGTTGGATCAAATTGAGAAAGCGCTCGCTGCTTCTCTTGATGTACTAGCTGAGGGCGGACGCCTTGTTGTGATTAGCTTTCATTCACTTGAAGATCGTTTAGTTAAACAGTTTATGAAAAAACATTCACAAGGTAAAAAAGTGCCGCGAGGTTTACCTATAAGTGAAGCTGAATTAAATAAGGGTAAAAAGCTTTCTTTAATTGGCCGTAGATTAAAGCCGAGCCAAACGGAAGTCGAAGAAAATGTGCGTTCTCGTAGTTCGGTATTACGTGTTGCAGAGCGTTTAGCAAGAAATACCGATTAGTCATGGCTGCGCGTGCCTTAGTTTTTGATATTTGGCAAGATATTGTCCGTTATAGCGTTACTTATATCTTGTTGCTGTTTGTCGTGTTGTCTGCATTTTCTGTGATTTATTACAGTCATGTTAATCGACAAACAACCAGTGAACTTGAAATATTGTTATCACAAAAAGATGAACTAAATATTGAATGGCGCAACTTATTATTAGAACAAAGTAGTTTGGCTGAACACAGCGCCATTGAGAGTAAAGCAAAAAAGTTATTGGATATGAAACGCCCGAATGGCAATTCAGAAGTGATTGTTACCTTAGAATAAGAAGGTTAGCGATTTTGCTTATTAAAACATAATAAGTTCGTGGTCCAACAAGTATAGAAAACTTACTCAAATCTGAGTCGGGCATAAGCCAGGCAATAGTGAAGCAATAATATAAATGAGAACTGTGTGAATAAAAAAGCAGCCAAATACAATAACCCACTAAATACCGCTCCATGGCGTTATTATTTAGTGCTGGTTGTTGTTGCTCTTATTTATATTAGTTTGATGGCTAGAACCGCCTATATCCAAATTATTGAACCTGAAATGCTCAAGAAACAAGGCGATTTACGCTCTTTGCGCGTTGCTTCTAATACGGTTCAACGTGGTTCAATTGTAGATAGAAACGGTGCAGAGCTTGCCATTAGTGTACCTGTTGAAACGGTCTGGGCTGATCCTAAAATTATTATGGACAATAATGCCATTGCTATGACTAAACATTGGCAAGCACTTGCGGACGTACTTGACCAAGATATTAATAAACTTATCGCACGTGTTGTTAAAAATCCACGTAAACGTTTTATTTATTTAGAGCGTAAAATTTCGCCAGCCATGGCAAGTTACATCAAAGAATTAAAAATTCCCGGAATACACTTACGTAAAGAATCAAAGCGTTTTTATCCGACGGGTGAAATCAGTGCTCACCTGATTGGTTTTACCAATGTCGATGACAAAGGTATTGAAGGCATTGAGCGGATGTATGATGACTTACTTACGGGTACCGGTGGCGCTAAACGTTTTAGAAAAGATGCCAAAGGGCGAAAAATTGAAATTATTTCTGTCGAAGAACCAGAACAAGCGCAAGATATAACATTAAGTATCGACCAACGTATTCAAGCTATTGCTTATAAAGAATTAAAAGGTGCAGTGCAGGCGTTTAAGGCGACTTCTGGCTCGGTTGTGGTAGCAGATATTCATACCGGTGAAATATTGGCAATGACCAACAGCCCATCGTACAATCCGAATAACCGTCGTAATACCGCTATTCATCGTTTTAGAAATCGCGCTATTACTGATATCTATGAGCCTGGTTCTACCATGAAGCCACTTACTGCGTTAACCGCGTTAGAGTTTGGTTCAGCCAAAGCTGATTCTATCATAAATACTAGCCCTGGATGGATGCGCCTAGGTGGACGTCGAGTTAGCGATCCTATTAATCGTGGTAAATTATCGATTGAAGAGATTCTTGTTACATCGTCAAACATGGGGACTACCAAACTAGCACTCTCAGTGCCTAAAGATTATTTGTTAACTAAATTTTTTGATGCAGGGTTTGCCGATGATACTGGTACTAACTTAGTCGGTGAAAGTGCTGGAATGATGCACGATAGAAGTCGCTGGTCTAAGTTTGAATTAGCAACATTATCTTGGGGCGCGGGACTCGCCATTACCCCAGTGCAATTAACACGTTTTTATATGGCTCTTGCCAACGGCGGAATAAAACGTAGATTAACCATAGTTAAAAATACCGATAGAACCGCTGCTCCAGAAGACCAAGAAAGAATCTTTTCTGAGAAAAGTAGTCTTGCTGTAACTCATATGCTCGAAGCTGTAGTCGATGAACATGTTCCTAAAGCGAAAATTGATGGCTATCGTGTTGGTGGAAAAACGGGTACTTCAATAAAAGCTGTTGCTGGTGGTTATGGTAATGATTATGTTGCATTGTTTGCCGGAATAGCTCCTATCTCTAATCCTGAAATAGTTGTTGTGGTGGTTATTAACGAACCAAGTGGTGATCTTTATCACGGTGGCGAAGTTGCTGCCCCAGTCTTTTCACGCGTGATGAAAGGTGCATTACGGGTTCTAAATGTTGCGCCTGACGCACAAAAGTCACGTACAGCTAGTAAGCACATAAAGCTAACTCATCCAGAGCAAAAATTAGCAGTATTAGGAGATCATAATGCCTAAACCTGCCACACAAAATATAATCACTTGTTTAACTCAGTTTTCCATTGATACGCCGGACTCAATTAATTTGATAGGCTTTTATGGGGATCTGCATAACGATAGTCGGGCGATTGTCGAGGGTGATATTTTCTGCGCTATTATTGGTAATGATCAAGACGGTCGCAAATATATTGAACAAGCAATAAAACAGGGTGCTAAGTTAGTGCTTGCTGAGTGTGAGAGTATTACTGAACATGGTGATGTTGTTTTTGCCTCAAGCAACAGCAAGGTAGCGATGGTTAAGTTCTATCAACTTAATCAGCATTTATTTAACTTAACAAAAAATTACTATCAATCGCCGCAAGATAATATGACGGTAGTGGGTATTACAGGTACTAATGGTAAAACGACTACCAGCCAGCTGTTAGCTCAGATGCTTAGTGCCTATGATAAACCTTGTGCTGTTATTGGTACCAATGGCTCTGGCCCTTTAGATAGTTTACAGCCAATAGAAAATACTACCCCTGGTGCTTGTGAGTTACATCAATTATTCAACCATTTTAATGACGAACACTCTGTTCATGGCAAGTTTAGTTATGTCGCTATGGAAGTTTCTTCCCATGCTTTATCACAAAAACGCGTGCAAGCAGACTTATTTGATATAGCCGTCTTTACCAATTTAAGCAGAGATCATCTTGATTACCATGGTTCGATGGCAAGTTATGGTGAGGCAAAAAAACAGATTTTCAGTGCTGACAGTAACCAAGTTGCAGTAGTGAATTTTGATGATGAACAAGCACAAAAATGGTTAGAAATCTGGCCTGAGCAACAAACTCTTTGGTTATATAGCCGTGAAAAAAAAATAACCACTCATAAGCAGTTTGTAATGGCTAAAGCTATCAAACACCATGGTCATGGTGTTTCTTTTACCTTAACAAGCCATTTAGGCAATATCGACATTAATAGTCCATTATTGGGCGACTTTAATATTGATAATTTATTAGCGGCCATCTGTGTACTGCTTATCCAAGGAATACCGTTAAGTGAACTGCCAAATTTAGTTACTCAGGTAAATGCTATCGCTGGGCGAATGGAAGCAACCAGTGCTAAAAATTTAGCAACTGCTGTCGTTGATTATGCTCACACCCCCGATGCGCTGGAAAAAGCGTTGAAAGCCTGTCGTCAGCATTGTTCTGGTGAACTTTATGTCGTTTTTGGCTGTGGCGGTGATAGAGATAAAGGTAAAAGAGCTTTAATGGCACAGGCGGCAGAGCAATATGCAGACTATTTGGTCGTCACCAATGATAACCCACGTAGTGAAGATGCTCAGCTAATAGCAAATGATATTGTCGCCGGTTTTAGCAATCCAGATGCTGAGCAGATAACTATCATTTTAGAAAGAGAACAAGCGGTATTGAAAACACTAAATAAAGCAAAACTTGGCGATATTGTATTGTTGGCAGGTAAAGGCCACGAAGATTACGTTATCGTGGCTAAGTATAATGAACAGGGCGTAGTTATTGGAACACAGAAATTAGCTTACAACGAACGCTTAGTAGTGCAAAATTTTTATCAAAAGTACGCAAACTTAGCCACATTATCAAATGAGGCAACTTTATGATTACTATTTCACTGACTACTTTAGCTAGCGTGACTGATGGTGAACTGGTAGTTCCTGAAAATATAGCTGCGCTAAGTTTCAATGATTTAGCTATCAATGATTTAGTCACGGATAGTCGCGCTATCGATAAAGACTCTGATAAGAAGATTGCTTTTTTAGCGCTTAAAGGTCCTAGCTTTGACGGTCACCGTTTTGCAGAGCAAGTTATTAAGCAGGGTTGTCAATTACTCATCGTAGAACATTACTTGAACGAAGCGAAGGATACCGTGCAGTTAGTTGTTAACGATACGCGTATTGCCCTAGGTAAAATTGCGGCTTTTGTTAAAAAAGAAGTAGCCCCTAAAACGGTAGGTATTACCGGTAGTAGTGGAAAAACCACCGTTAAAGAAATGGTTGCGGCTATTTTGTCTCGTTTAGGTAATGTATTAGCAACAAATGGCAATTTTAATAATGATATTGGTGTGCCATTAACATTACTTCGTTTAGATAACAGCCATGACTTTGCTGTCATTGAAATGGGCGCTAATCACATGGGTGAGATCGCTTATACCACAGCATTAACTCAGCCAGATGTTGCTGTTATTAATAATATTGCTGCGGCACATCTAGAGGGTTTTGGTGATTTATGTGGCGTAGCGCGGGCAAAAGGTGAAATATTTTCTGGTCTTGGCGAAAATGGGATTGCCCTTTATAACCAAGATACTAAGTACACCAGTAAATGGCAATGGCGCTTAAAAGACAAAACGGTTCGTACTTTTTCTTGCTTTAATACGGGTGCTGGTAAAGCCAATAGTTATAGCGACAACGTTAGCTTAGACAAAAATGGCTGCGCAACTTTTACCTTACACACTGAGCAGGGCTGTTGCGATGTCACGTTAACCGTACCAGGCAAACATAATGTATGTAATGCGGTTGCTGCAGCGGCTATTGCGTTAGAGTTTGGCGCTAACCTTGAAGATATCCAATTAGGTTTAGCACAAATGCAACCGGTAAAAGGTCGACTGAATTTACATCAATTTGAAAATAAAAAAACAGGTCGTAACATAAAGCTTATTGATGATAGTTATAACGCTAATCTTGAGTCAGCAAAAGCGGCAGCACAATTATTATCAAATTATCCGGGTAAACAGTTACTCATTCTAGGTGATATGGGCGAGCTCGGCAGTGAAGCACGCAGCTATCATCAAGAGGTTGGCGAATTTGCTAAACGCTTAAAGTTAAATACTCTTTTATCATTAGGTGTATTGAGTCAAGCGGCCAGTGATGCTTTTGCTAAAGAAAACCATAACGATGAGCAAAGTCAGCATTTTAATCAGAGATCTGCATTGATGGCTCATTTATTTAGCCTATTGGACCAGCAATTATCTGTTGGTCAACAAGATATTGCTATTTTAGTTAAAGGCTCTAGAAGTGCACATATGGAGCATGTAGTGACAGAAATAATTGAATGGTTCGCACAAATGAAAGTTCAGCAAGATGTAAATCAAAGTGTTAGCCAAAAAAGCGTTACTAGTAAAAATCAAGCTAGTAAAATTCAATCTAGTGATAATCAAAGTAAAGAAGGTATGGCTTAATGTTATTGTGGTTAGGTGAGTATTTAACTCAATTTTATTCAGCGTTTAATGTTTTCTCTTATTTAACATTTCGCGCCATTATCAGCACGCTAACCGCGCTGTTTATATCATTGTACTTTGGCCCTAAACTCATTCGCTATTTACAAAAAATGCAAATTGGTCAAACGGTAAGAGATGATGGTCCTGAAAGTCATTTATCTAAATCAGGTACACCAACCATGGGTGGCCTGTTAATTCTCGCTTCCATTGTGCTCAGTGTTTTATTATGGGCAGATCTAAGCAATATTTATGTTTGGGTGGTGTTATTCGTCATAGTGAGTTTTGGTATTGTTGGCTTTGTTGATGATTACCGTAAGGTCATACGTAAAGATGCTAATGGTTTAATCGCTCGTTGGAAGTATTTCTGGCAAACCGTCATAGGTTTAAGCACTGCGCTATTTTTATATTTTATTGCACAAACTCCAAATGAAACGGCACTGTTAATACCTTTTGTTAAAGAATTATTGCCGCAATTAGGTATTTTTTATGTAGTAATGAGCTATTTCGTTATTGTCGGTACTTCAAATGCAGTTAACTTAACTGATGGTCTTGATGGTCTAGCTATTGTGCCTACCATTATGGTCGCGGGCGCTTTTGCTCTATTTGCCTACGTTACTGGTAATGTGAACTTTTCTAGCTATTTAAATATTCCACATATCGCTTTAACCAGTGAATTAGTTGTTGTTTGTACCGCCATCGTTGGTGCTGGATTAGGCTTCTTGTGGTTTAACACATATCCAGCACAAGTATTTATGGGTGATGTAGGTTCACTTGCATTAGGCGCAGCACTAGGTGTTATTGCAATACTTGTTCGCCAAGAATTAGTTTTATTCATTATGGGCGGTGTTTTTGTTATGGAAACCGTCTCGGTCATTTTACAGGTTGGGTCATATAAAATGCGTGGTCAACGCATTTTCCGAATGGCGCCAATTCACCATCATTACGAATTAAAAGGCTGGCCAGAGCCGCGAGTTATTGTTCGTTTCTGGATTATTTCATTGATATTAGTGCTGATTGGTTTAGCAACCTTGAAGTTACGCTAAATAAAGAATATTAGAAAAGAACGTTAATTAAAATAAGGTAAATTTACATAAGATATGACTTGGTTAGCAGCGTTTAAAAATAAAAATATTGTCGTGCTAGGAGCAGGAATGACAGGTCTGTCATGCCTACGCTTTTTGCACGCACAAAATTTGACATTTGCTGTTAATGATTCACGACCAATGCCCTTTTCAAGTGTCGATGAACAAGCGCAATACGAAAATGATTATCCAAAAGCTAACTTTGTTTTTGGCCAATGGCAACACAGCCTAATTACTAGTGCGGATGTTATTATTGCCAGTCCGGGTATTGATTTAGTCGCTGAGGGTATAACGACGCTGATTTCAGAAATCTGCCTAGTGATAGGTGATGTAGAATTGTTTTGCCTAGTCAATAATCTGTCTCTTATACACATCTCCGAGCCCACGAGACCGTACTAGATCTCG
>OJBR01000811.1_pt1 | contig 10848 bp, 9 predicted proteins | sample 1591161 | NCBI WGS metagenome assembly OJBR01 (sample SAMN05416803, study PRJEB24817) | seawater metagenome | isolation source: Sea water | place: Canada:Atlantic | collected 2013-07
AACGCTAGACAGCGCGCCCATGTTTACTGCCAGTATCGGTATTGCACCTTCCTCTGACATCGTATTCGCGTGGCAAAAAGGAGCGCCGCTTGATGAAGCCAGCATTGTACGGCAAGATGGAACCAGTTTGGTTTACATGCTGCCATCGCTTATAGTGGCCACACTGTAAGTTAAATGTGTTAACACCTCAATTTGAGTTCATCTATTCATTACGCCTCAATTACTCTATTTCTGTGAAAAAGTTACATTCTCCAATTCTAGCTAATTGAAAAATATTCACTCGCAAAGTGTTAAAACCAAGAAATATTAGTAAGTTAGCATTTTAGCCTAGCACTGCTGTGATCCGGAACGTTTCCTGCAACTTCTCTCGTATATTTACTTTATTACACGGAAGCGATGTCGGGAGACAACATGGTTGATAACAATAATATATTCAAACCAGGTGAAAATTGTTGGGTTAGCAGCAAAGCTAATTTTGTAGCGCCACTTATAGACTGTGGTAATTATTACAAAGCGCTACACAGCGCTATTGTAAAAGCCAAGCACAGTATTTTTATCATAGGATGGGACATTGATAGTCGCATACGCCTTTTAAGAGGCGATGATGAAGCAAACAGTGCAGCCCCGAGTGTTGTCAGCGATTTACTTGCATGGAAAGCAGAAAATAACCCCGACTTAAACATTTACCTTTTACGTTGGGACTCTTCTCTCGCGTTTTTCTCTAAACGAGAAATGTGGGCAAAAGAGGTGTGGGAAGAAAAAACCCCAGATAACGTACAAACCGAGCTTGATGACACCATCCCTATGGGCGGCAGTCAGCACCAAAAAATTATCGTGATTGATGATGAGCTGGTTTTCTCTGGTGGCATGGATATTTCAACGAATCGCTGGGACACCCGTGACCACCCCGTAGTATCTGAAGAACGAGATGGGCCCGACGGTGAGTACCCTCCGCTACACGATGTGCAAATGGTATCTTCCGGTCCAGTAGTGGCTGATTTTTCTAAACTGGTTCGTTGGAGGTGGTTGCGGGTTGCCGAAAGTGAACCGGTAGAGATTCGCGCCCAAGCCGATACGTCTGTAGATGGTCCTATTCCCGACACGTGGCCTGAAGGTTTTCCGCCCATCTTTGAAGAAGTCGACTGTGCGCTAGCTAGAACAATTCCGTTTATGGACGAAGTTGAGCCAGCGCAAGAAGTACGCACCATGCTACTTGATTTAATCGGTCAAGCCGAGTCGCTTATCTACATTGAGAATCAATTTACTACTCGTCAGGAAATTGCCGAAGCGTTGAACAAACGTATGAAGGCACGTCCTGACTTACACGTCATTATTGTCAGTTCTTACGAGCCTAAAGGTAAATTCGAATGTGAAGCCTTTTGGGCAAGTCGCATAGAATTTAAATCTATTCTTGAAAAAGACATCGACCCTAAAAGAGTAAAGTTGACTTACTCGTCGTGCGAAGACTTACAAGGCAGAAAAGCCTACAAGCGCATACATTCTAAGGTAATGACCGTTGACGACAAATACTTAGTGATAGGATCGTCTAACCTAAGTAACCGTTCTATGACACTAGATACAGAAATTGACGTTGTGCTTAGCGGCAACAGCGAGCTAAACCGAGCGGCAATTTTGAATGTTCGTAACGATTTACTTGCTGAGCATACCGGTAGAGATATCTCAGATATGCCTGCACTGTTTGCAGAAGAATATCCTGTTGAAGCATTAATCCATGGGCAAATTGCACACGGATATGTATTAACCGAAGTTCGTGATGAAGTTTTCACTACGCAGTCAGTGAATAATGTATTTCGTTCTTTATCAGATCCAGAGGAGCCTTTAATTTCTATGCCTTCTTTTGATGGTGGGGCGCTACCCGCGCGTAACCCAAGACGTAGAACTATTATGATCATGTTGGGGCTAGCCGTTATTGCTGTGCTCGGTGGCCTGATGTTCTGGGCGAGCCAATCCATTTCGTGGTTAAGTGGTGAGAGTATTAATGCGTTCCTTGAAAAGAGCAGAGGCACTTACTTTGCACTGCCTACGGTATTATTGGTTTATGTAGTGGGAGGCATACTCTTCTTCCCCGTTACCGTATTGTCATTAGCGGTTGCCGCTATCTTCGGCCCTATTTGGGGGCCAATATACGGCATCATGGGTGCCCTGCTAAGCTCTGCTATTTTATTTGCTATCGGTAAACTTTCTGGTGACGCTGGCCTTCGAAAGGTGGGTGGACCGAAAGTAGAAGCATTGGATGAGAAACTGAAACAAAGTGGAATAGTGGGTGTTGCTGCCATTAGAATGTTGCCTATTGCCCCCTTTAGCTTAGTAAACTTAGTTGCAGGTATTTCATCAATTGGTTTATTACAGTTTCTGATCGGTACTTTCTTTGGCATGTTCCCCCCAATGATTGCGAAAGGATTGGTAGGTGACTCTATAACTCAAATCTTCCGCAACCCGTCGGTTGAAACCATTAGCTATTTAGTAGGCGGTATTGTGCTTTGGGGCTTAATGATTTGGGGCTCTCAAAAGTTCGCTCGCTATTATCAAGAATCTCGTCAAAAACGTGCATCGGAAAGTAAAGAATGTGCCGCATAATTAGTTACAACATTCATAGTGGGCTAGGCAGGGACAAGTTACAAAATTATCACCGAATTGGGCAATTTCTAGCTGAATCGGGTGCCGATATTGTACTTTTACAAGAGATGGATACACGCCCATCCGAGCGTGCGATTGAGCGAGATATTGAAGATATTTGTGCTAAAAATGTCTACAACTTGGTGTCTGCCCCTGCCCTGCATGAGCCAAGCGGATGGTATGGCAACGCTATATTGTCGCGCTTCAACGTTATTGAACAAGAAACCTTTGACGTAAGCCAGCAGGGGCGACAGCCCAGAAATGTACAAGTGGTAGTGTTACAAACTGACAAAGGACCCCTTACTGTCGTTAACACCCATAAAGGACTTAAGCGATTAGAGCGCCGCTCGCAATTCGCATTGTTGCATGATTATCTTGAGCAAAGGATGCAAGCCCATCCCATGCCATTGGTATTGGCGGGAGACTTCAATGAGTGGCAATTCTTTTCACGGGCTTTCACCTCGTTGAACAAGCTTTTGAATCAACATAAGGTAGGCGCTACCTTCCCGAGTCAATTTCCAATTTTCTCTTTAGATCGTGTGTGGGTAAGTGACGACATCACGGTTTCAGAATGCAAAAAGCTGACATCAAAAAAGGCGAGCGTCTTTTCTGACCACCTGCCAGTTCAACTCGACATTAGACTTCCAGAAGCCAATACGCCTTTCATTTCTGACTGATCAGTAAACGCTAAGGAGCCTCGCCAGTGTTGCAGCGCCTGCTCACTGGCGACAACTTGTTTTATCACTTTAAGCATTTTTAAGACGGCTTCGTTTAACGGGCTCGTTTTGTTAGTCGCAGCTAGCACCAATCGCTGCATTTCCGGCTCAACTATTTTTAACGTAGAAACCAAGCCCGATTCTTCAAGATGAAAAATGGCCGATGTTGGTAGTATCATTACCCCTTCTCCTTGCATAACTTGTCGCAACCCTGTCATCAACTGCCCCGAATAGGCTAAATTATGCTGCAAATTGACACCCGTCGCTTTTTCATAATGTTCGATAAGCTTGCCCAATGCGTCTTTATTGCCAGGCGATAATAGAGGGAATTGGCTCAACGCCCAAAACGGGATACTTTCTCTGCCCGCAAGGTGGCTGTACTCACTGGATGTTGCTTGATTAGCCATTACCAAGTGCAAGTTTTCACGAATAAGCGGTGAAACCGTCATAAACCTTGGGTCAACGTCTTGCTCGTAGGTTAATGCAATATCGACTTGCCGCCCTTCTAACCACCCCTTTACTGAATACGAAGGGCCAGTACTTATTTCCAATTTTAGTTTTGGATGGTTTTGCTTTACTTCTGCAATAAGCGGCATGGAAAGTACATTACCGATAGACGGAAGCATACCCACTTTTACAGTACCCGCCGTTTTCCCCACTAACTCTCGCAGTTCAGATTTAGCGTTATTAATATCATCCATGAGCCTAGTGGCATGAGTGAGAAACAAGTCGCCCGCTGGGGTTAACGTTACCCCAGAAAAGGTTCGGCTTAGCAACTGCGCCCCCATCTCTCTTTCAAGGCTTGCTAACTGCTGACTAATGGCAGGCTGGGCGATATCAAGCTCACGTGCTGCACCTGCAATACTGCCTTTGAGTACCGTGGTTAAAAAATACTGAAGTTGCTTAGAGTTCAATGTCTAGTTTCCCGAATATGACAGTTTTGTAACACAACGCCATAAAGCACAGGTCGCTTTATTGAGATTAAAATCAGCAAGTTACATGCCACAGACCAGTAAAGCCCAACTAACACTTGTTAATATAAGGTTAAACCCAAAGCTGCTTTTATTTTTTTCATACTAAGCTAGAACAATTAAAGACATTAGAATCAGATAGTTAAATACAGCCTCAATACTTTTCTTATACCCCTCAATATTCTTTTTTCTTTCGCGATTTTAAAAGAATTTTTAGCCTGAGTGTTAATACAGGTAACCACACAAAACATTTATAAGATGCAGGATGCATCAAGGTGGTGCTTGTTATGCCAAACGTGGGCGGCATTAGTCCCTGCTCCAAGTGAAGAATAACAACTCATAACGGCTCGTTTTAGGGAACACACATGAGAAAAAACAAAATACATAATTCAATTGCACTAGCGTTCACTGGAATCACTTTATCTTTGGCAGCACCACTCGCGCTAGCGCAAGAAGCTGAAGAAACCGCAGTAGATACTCAAAATGTTGAAAAAATTGCTGTTGTTGGTGCACGTGGTGCACCTCGCTCAGTAACTAGCTCTCCTGTACCTGTTGATGTATTAAGTGCTGAAGATATTGAAGCAGTAGCCTTCACCGACATGAACAACGTACTAATGACTTTGGTTCCATCTTATTCAGTAGGCCGACAGCCCATTTCTGATGGTGGTACTTTCATTCGTCCTGCAACGCTACGTGGTATGCCCACAGATAAAACTTTGGTGCTAGTTAACTCAAAACGCCGTCACAGAGCAGCGTTGGTATCTATTGGGGGTTCTGGTACACAAGGCCCTGATATCGCGACTATTCCTACCGCTGCGATTGGCAGTGTAGAAGTATTACGCGATGGTGCAGCCGCCCAGTATGGCTCTGACGCTATTGCTGGTGTTATTAACTTTCAGTTAAAAGAGAACACTGAAGGTGGGTCTTTCACCGCTGACTACGGTAGCTATTTTGAAGGTGACGGCGACCAAATTACCATTACAGGTAACAAAGGTTTTGCGTTAGGTGATGATGGTTTTTTAAGTATTTCAGCAGAATATTCAGACAGCGAAGCCACCTTTCGCGGCGAGCAATACTGCGAAGATTGGTTTTGTGTAGATGAACAATCAGAACAATACATTGCAGATGCCGCCGCAATGGCTAGCTCAGTGCATGATTCAGATGTAGTTCAGCCTTGGGGACAGCCAGATACTAGTGGTACTCGCATCTTTTTCAATGCCGGCTATGCATTAACGGCTGAAATGGAGCTTTACGCGTTTGGTAACTACTCTGAAAGTGAAGGTAGCGGTAACTTCTATTATCGTTACCCAGGTAACGGCACTATAGAAGATATTCGGCTAGAAGATGGTTCTATATGGAGCCCTACTGAGTTTTTCCCTGGTGGCTTTACGCCGCGATTTTCAGGCGATGTGACCGACTACTCTTTTGTTGGTGGTATTAAAGGAATGTCTGGCGACTTAGGCTATGACATAAGTGGTCGTTACGGGTATAACGATATTTCATACACCCTTGCCAACACAATTAACCCCTCTATGGGTAATGAGTCACCTACCTCATTTAAACCCGGTGACCTAACTAACGAAGAAACGCAAATTCAGGCTGATTTCACTTACGACTTCGACGAATATATTTTGGCCTTCGGGGCAAGCTATCTTGACGAGTCTTATGAAATTTCAGAAGGCGGAGTAGATTCTTACTTTGCAGGGCCTTACGCAACCTCTGATCCTTGGGGCTTCTGTGACGGAGATGCGGCTAGTGCAGCTGGTTTAGCCGTCATAGGTACCGGTTCAACGCTAAATTGTGCTGACAGTGATGATGCGGTTTATACCGTGGTGGGTGTAGGCTCAAATGGTTTCCCTGGTTATTCACCTGACTACTCAGGTACGTATAGCCGTGACTCTTACGCGGTATATACTGATATTTCTGGTGACATTACTGACGAATTATTCGCACAAGCCGCTATACGTTATGAAGACTATTCAGACTTTGGTTCTGAGGTGGTTTATAAGGTTGCGGGTATTTACCAAATTAATGACGAAATTGCAGTAAGAAGTTCATACGGTACGGGCTTTAGAGCACCGACGCCAGGTCAACAAGGTACAACAAACGTATCTACTCGTTTACCTGATGGTTTTCCAGTAGCAACGGGCTTGTTCCCTGCTGGTGGCGATGTAGCCCAAGCATTAGGAGCTGAAGAATTACTTCCTGAAAAATCAACTAACTTTACACTTGGTTTAACCGCTAGTTTTGGTGATTTAACGCTTACTGCCGATTACTACAACATTAAACTAGAAGACAGACTGTACTCAGTATCTACACGAGATGTGTCTACTACGGTAGTCACTGACCCAGACGCTGATGGTTATGATGCCTACCAGAACTACTTGGCACTATCAGGTGCGGGCGTTTCAGGAGCAGAGTCCATTGGGGGTGTATTCTTCTTCCAAAATGCGTTCGATACGGTTACTGAAGGTGTAGACCTCGTTGCCACTTATAAAATGGAAACGACCTACGGTTCAACGATGATTACAGGGTCTATTAACTATAACGATACCTCGTTCGACTCTGATCCTAGCGAATTCTTGGACCCCGAGGACATATACGATTTTGAACATGGTACGCCAGAAATGCGCGGTGTGTTCTCTGTGACACATAGTTATGATGTGTGGTCTGCGGTAGCACGATTGAGTTACTACGGTGAATACGAAAATGTAGGCAGCGATGATGGTACCGTAATCGATGCCGAAACAATTCAAACCTACGGCTCTGAATTTATGTTTGATATTGAAGGGTCATACCTTATCAATGAAAACCTAACGTTATCAGTAGGTGTACGTAACCTATTTGATAGCTATCCAGACCCTTCAACAAATGGTGACGCCTGCTGTGGTCAAGTCTATGACTCAGGATCAGTCGTCGACTGGCAGGGTGGTTACTACTACACCCGCTTAGCGGCAAGGTTCTAAAAACAACTAATACTAAACACCGGCAAATGCCGGTGTTTATGTTTTCACCCCTCGTTTTATAAGTAAAATTTAAAGGTCTATTCATGTTATTAGAAGTATTTGCTGGAGATGTAGTTTCATGGAAATAGAGCTTCTCTGGTTCGTTGTTACTCTTTGTATTACAGGTGCTATTGCTGGCATTACTGCTGGTCTTTTTGGTAATGGCGGTGGGTTTGTTGTTGTTCCCGCTCTATTAGCCGTATTTCCATTTTTTACGCCCCCATCCCAAGAGCTAGTGAAAGTTGCAATAGGCACTTCTTTAGCTTCTATTGTGGTATCGAGTACCCGCTCAGTTATGGCTCACCATAAAAAAGGCGCTGTAGATTTTGATATTCTAAAATCATGGAGCATCTGGATAGTATTGGGCGTAATAGGCGGTATTTATATTGCCAGTAGCACAAGTAGCGATGGTCTAACGGTCGTTTTTGCGGCAGGTGTTTTACTTTATTCTATTTACTTCTTGTTCCCAGAATTTGTCATTCGCCCTGGTGTGGCATTGTCTATGCCTGAAGGTGTGGCTAAATCAGTACTCGCTTTTGTACTAGGGGGCTTTTCGGCCCTTCTGGGGATTGGCGGAGGCACGCCCATGGTAATTACTATGGTTATCTGTCAACGCACAATCCAGCAAGCAGTAGCCACTGCTGCTGGCGTTGGTTTCCTAATAGGTCTTCCAGGCGCTATCGGCTTTCTGTTTATGAAACATCCTGAAACCGCCATTTTGCCCGTAGGAACTATAGGCTATATCAACATTCCCGCATTAGTTGCCATTAGCATTGGTGCCATTATCACTGCCCCAATGGGAGCAAAAATGGCGCATAACTTCAGCGAGAAAAAATTAAAACGAATGTTTGGTATTTACTTAGTAATTGTTTCTAGCGCTATGTTTTACAAGGCCCTATAAACACTTACGATGTTTGAGATAAGGAATTAACAATGTCACATAATGTTTCAAGACGCCTATTTTTGGGTGGTAGTGCTGCCGCTACTGCCATTGGTGCCTCAGGCTTGATTACGTCTGCGGGGCTTCAAGCTGCAACACCCGCTATGTCCAAAGTACTCTATGGCCCTAAGCCAGGTATCGCCAAACTAAATGCTAATGAAAACCCATTTGGGCCAAGTAAAGCAGCATTGAAAGCGATTGCTACTGCTTCTGCAGAGGGCGGCGCATACTATGCCTACCCCGCTGCAATGACGTTGCTAGACATGATTGCGGAACGCCACGGAATTACACCTAAAAATATTTCGTTAAGTGCAGGCTCTAGCCCAATCCTTTCTTATGCAGCCCTTGCGGCAAGCAAAAAGGGAAAAATATTAGGCCCCGATCTTTTCTGGGATACCACCTCAAAAGCACCAGAGAAACAAGGTGCTCCTGAGATTGTTCGGGTACCTAACACGAAAGATTTGGCAATCGATTTGGATGCCATGTATGCAGCCATTGATGACAGCGTTGGTATGGTGCATATCACCAACCCTAACAACCCAACCGGACGCCTTCTAGACCCTGCCAAGCTTCGAGAGTTTTGTATCAAGGCTTCGAAAAAGACGTTAGTACTTGTTGATGAAGCGTATAATGAACTCACCGACGATCCGCCCGCAAACTCAATGATTCCGTTAGTAAAAGCCGGACACAATATTATTGTTGCACGAACCTTTTCTAAAATTTACGGGTTAGCGGGCATGCGTGTTGGTTACATGATTGCCTCTGAAGAAAATACTGAGTGGATAAATCGCTACGGCATGGGTGGCTACACGCTGAACCAAGCAGGTTTAGCCGCAGCAATTGCGTCTTACAATGATGAAGCTTTTCTAACGTTTGTTAAAGATAAAGTTATAGAAGCAAAAGGCTTAGTGATGGATGGCCTCAAGGCCAATGGCCTAACCGCACTTCCTTCTAGTACTAACTTTATTTTTGTGGACCTTGGTAAAGGAGATGCTGAATTATTTAGAGCCGCGATGGCGGAGAAAGATATTCACATCCGCGGTATTTATCGTACCTATACTAATTGGTCGAGAGTAAGTATGGGTAAAATCGCAGATGTGCAGCGGTATGTTGATGCCATTCCACAAGCACTTGAAACGATGACTAAAAAACAAAACGCTTAACTGAGTTAAAACATCGTAATATTATGCGTGCAGCCACGTTAGGCTGTACGCCTCTCTTATTCCCCCCCTTATCAACTAGTATTTACACGTAAAGTATAATGCTCATAAATGCCCTCTTTGTCATATACTCTTAAAGTATCTTGCGCAAATACACCAACCTAGGTTTTAGAATCTCAGTATGTCTACTAAGCTTCTTTCAGGCGCTAAGAAATTGCACACACTGTATTAACAGACGTTAAAGGAGGCTGTTGATGGCACTATCTGTTTTAGTTACTGACGACTCTAAATTGTCACGCCGTAGCGTAAAAAAGTCGTTACCGCCGGAGTTAGACTACGATATTTCAGAAGCAACTAATGGCCAAGAAGCCATAGACTTGTTAGCGGAAAACACCTTCGACCTTGTGTTGCTTGATTTAACCATGCCAGACGTAGATGGCGTGGACGTGTTGGAATACTTATCTAAGCGTGAACAATGCTTTCCTAACGTTATAGTAATCAGTGCAGATTTTCAGCCCGAAAAACAGCGCATCGTTCTATCCTTAGGGGCGAAACGATTTATTAGAAAGCCGTTGGATAAAGAAGAACTGGCAATGACTATGTTTGAGTTGGGGTATTTATGAGCGCAGTAATACCATTAGACGAGGAACAACGCGATGCGCTGCAAGAATTGCTCAATATTTCAATGGGCCAAGCAGCAAATTCACTCGCGCAACTCATTGAAACCAAAATTGATATTTCAATCCCTAAAATAACCTCAGTGACCCCCACTCAGCTATATACCTTGCTGTTTGGTTCTGACGCTACTTTTCATACCCGCCAGTCTTTTTTAGGTGATATTCAAGGTGAAGTGATGTCAGTACTTTCTCGTTCTGGACTGAGCGAGATGGCAAAACTGATGGAGTACAGTGAACCGCTCAGTAAAGAAGATGTAGAAGAAATTATACTTGAGCTGTCTAATATTCTCGCCGGCGCGTGTTTGGCAGGCTTATCAAGCCAATTAGAACTGACCACCAATTTGAATATGCCAACGTTGTTTACCCCTAACAAAGAAAACTTCGATGAGCTAAAGTGGCAACATAGTTTGGTCATGGAAGTACAATTCACTGTCGCTGTTTCATCCTTTTCTATGCGCGTTGTTTTCTGCTTAGATGACGATTCACTGACAAGAATGAAAGATACCTTAGATGAACTACTAGAATAATGTTTGAGCAACTGGTTGAAAAACTTCCGGTTGGAATTGGCATCGTTGATGAAAACTTTTTGGTGGTTTATTTAAACGACTTTTTTAAAGACCGCCTTCCTCACGAGAATCGCGCTTCGTACAAAGATACACCGGTTACCGAAATTTTTAGCGACCAAGGTAAGCTGTCTCTTATACACATCTCCGAGCCCACGAGACCGTACTAGATCTCGTAT
>OJBR01000813.1_pt1 | contig 10830 bp, 8 predicted proteins | sample 1591161 | NCBI WGS metagenome assembly OJBR01 (sample SAMN05416803, study PRJEB24817) | seawater metagenome | isolation source: Sea water | place: Canada:Atlantic | collected 2013-07
GGTTAAAACAGTTTGCCCTTTGGTGACACTTTGCCCCTGCAATACAGAGATATCAGAAACAACAGCGATGGAACTAGCAGTGATAATGGTCGAATGAGACATAGTACTTCTTAAAGTTAGTATAAACGTTAATATAAAAGTGAATAAAAATAGCCAGTTAACATTGCGAAGAGCAAGTTAACTGAGAAATCCGGAGGTTTTCTTAGCTAAACGGATTAATCGCCTTCCAGTAAAAACCGCTCAGCTCGCTCAACACGCCTGGGTCTTCCGCTGATCACCAGTACATCACCTATACTTAGCACTGTGTCTGATGGAGGGCTTTCTAATTCAATATTGTCTCTACGCAGACCCTTAACCTTCACCCCCGAACGGGTAATATTCAGCTCTGTTAGAGACTTACCTACCGCAAATGCGTTATTTGCAATAACCACGGCATGCATAAATTCCAATTTGTCTTGTTTTTCATAGCTTAATTCTGTGGTTTCACCGGGGAAGAAGCCATGCATGTTGCCATAGTGCCCTTTACGCTCTTTACGCACCCGTTTCAAAATGCGTGACATAGGAATACCTGACAAATGCAACACCTGAGACACCAACATCAAGCTCCCCTCTAGAATTTCAGGTACCACCTGACTGGCACCTGCACTGTATAGTTCGCTCATACGGTAGTCTTTACGAGTGCGCACAACGATAGGTAAATCTGGATACAAACTTGAGATAAGCTGAATAACTGCCATCGCTTTATTGTGCTCGTCAAAGGTAATGAGCACGAGCTTCGCTCTTTCTATCCCCACCGCTCTGAGAATATCTTTTTGCCGAACATCACCAAAATATACCGGCTGACCAGCACTTTGACTTTCGTGTACCCGCACTGGATCGGCGTCAATCACTAAATACGGGATCGCCTCGCTTTTCAGTAGGCGGCTAACGGACTGACCGACACGACCAAAGCCCATGATTATCACATGGTCATGCATCTGCTCGTGTTGACTGGCAAGGGTTTCACTGGCCTCTAACGCCGGAGCTGGCGCATTGACAATTCGCTTGGCAAAATCAGAGCTTCGGGTCACTAGCCAAGGCGTCATAGCCATACTCAAAATACCAATACTGAGAATAAGCGAGCCAACTTGCGTAGACAGAATGTTGTGATCCACTGCCAGAGCGGCGATCACAAAACTAAACTCACCCATTTGGCATAACTTAAAACCTGCTGCCCATGCGTCCTCTTTCGGCACACCGAACAACCCGCCAGCTAAACGAATGATGATCACTTTAATCAGCAGCATTCCGCCTAAGCCTAATAATGCCCAGTGCCACTGTGCTAATAAATCAGTGAGATTTAGCCGCATACCTATGGTAATAAAAAACAGGCCCATCAAAATATCTCGAAACGGCCGAATGTCCGCTTCTAATTGGTATTTATATTGACTCTCACCAAGCATCATGCCGGCTAAAAATGCCCCTAGCGCCATAGACAAACCAAACGAATAAGTCAGACCGGCAGCCATTAACGCGACCAAAATAGTGGTTAATACGAAAAGCTCATCAGTGCGCGTTTGGGCAACTTCGGTAAATACCCTAGGGAGTATCCATTTACCGACAGACATCAGAATAAATACCACCACTACGCCTTTAACAATCGATAAAGAAATAGCCACACCGAGACTTTGCCCACCGTCAATGGCTAAAAGCGGTACCACGATTAATAAGGGAACTACGGCTAAATCTTGAAAAAGCAGAATACTGACTGCCATTTGCGCGCGGGACGTATTTAAAATACCCATGTCATTGGTTTGTTTGATGACAATCGCGGTCGAGGAAAGCGCCACAATACTGCCAACGATAATCGCGGCTGGTAAACCAACTCCGAGCAGCATGCTAATGCCCATAAACGCCACTGTGGTCAGTAACATCTGGCCTAAGCCTACGCCAAATACCATTTGTCGCATGGCAATCATCTTCGGCAGAGAAAACTCTAGCCCCAGAGAAAACAGAAGAAAAACCACCCCCAACTCAGCAAATGTTTGCATGTCTTCCGGGTGTTCAAATAACGCAAGTAAATCGGGACCGGCAAGAATACCGCAATACAAGTAGGCCAAAATAGGCGGCAAGTTTATGCGCTTAAACAACCACACACTTGCCACAGCGACGGCCATTAATATCACTATATTTGAAAAAATCCCATGCATTACAAGGGTTACCACCTCTTATCCGATAAAATCCATTTTTGGGCACGAATACTGCTTAGACTAAGCATTACCGTAAATCAGAGTGCTATTTATAGCGAGTTCGCCAATTTTTTGGCAGGAGTCAGTGGTGGAACAACTTAATCAGCTTTATGAACAACACGTGGGTGAAAATGTATTTAATCCAGGTCATTACGCCCCTGTTTTAAATCAACATGAACTCAGTGCTTTCTTTCAAAAATGGTTAACCACTATTGACCTGACCGTACTTAGCGAGCTATTTTTTCAGCAACTTCAAAATACGTTACCCCTGTGTGGCTTAAAAATCCAGTGTAATCACAACGACATTCACTATGGAGAGCTAGCGAAAAGTCGACATCATAAACACTTAGCTGTGCGCCAAGATGAAAAGCAAATCGCTATGATCCACTATGCATTTTCTCGTACGTTGGCCGTGCGCGAATGGCAAATCGTACAGCAGTTGCACATGTTATTTAAAAACCCGTTAAAAAACGGCCTAGAATATGAACGCATAAAACTTGCAGCGACTAGAGATAACTTAACAGCACTAAGAAACCGCAGCAGCTTTAATGACACCATGCATCGCCTATTTAGTCATGCAAAACGCCAACCCAGTCAATTTGCGCTTTTAGTTATCGACCTTGATAAGTTTAAACAAGTGAACGATCAATACGGCCATTCACATGGGGATAAAATACTTATCGCCTGCGCTGACACTATTTCAGCCAGTTTGCGTGACACAGATTTTGCCTTTCGCTACGGTGGTGACGAATTCTGTTGCCTACTCACAGACACCTGTATTAATTCCTGTGCACAAATTTCACAACGTATCCAACTAGCGTTTAAACAAAATAACTTTCTCGCTCAGCACGATATTGGCTGCAGCATCGGCAGTGCTATTTATCAACAAGGCGACACAGAACATAGCCTGTTTACGCGCGCAGACGCCGCCATGTATCGCAATAAAAAGTAATCTCTTTGCTCATACTTCATTAAAATACCTAGTCCCTTTCACGGCAAGTTCACTTGCTGAATAGATATCTATACTTAAAAAGTGATTGAGCTTATCCATGGTTCAATATAACGTTGTGTCATAACAACAAGATACCTATGAACACGGTTAGATGGATTTAGTGTGATTAAGATACCTCCTCAGGCTCCCATCAGTGAGCTACATGTGTTAGTCATTGATGGCCAATCTTTAGTACAAGACACCATAAAGTCAGCATTTCATGAAGTAGGCATTGAACATGTTCGCTGTGCGCAAAATGCTTTTTACGCTATCCGTCTGTGTGAACATATCCGTTTCGACGTTATCTTAGTAGCATTTGACGTGCGCAGTGATAAAGACGGCTTTAACCTTTTGGAAGAAATGCGCTTTAAAGGGTTTATTGCTAAAACCACCAGCGTCATTTTTCTCAGCGCTGATACTTCCCCAGAACTGGTCAATTGCGTAATGGAGCTTCAACCCGACGATTTTTGGGTTAAGCCATTGGATAAATATCGCGTTGCCCAGCGTATTAATCATATTTTAAAGATTAAAAGCCAATTGTATCGTTTGAACTATTGCTTCGATCATCAAGAATACCCAAGCGCTATTTACCTAGCACAACGTCAACTTGAAGACGAATCACTTGCTCAATATCGACCGCAAATCAATCGCTTAATCGGTCGCTGTTTATTTAACTTGCAGGAATATGCTGACGCAGAAACGTTTTACCGAACTTTGCTCAAAGAATGTGACTACGGCTGGGTGGCAGTGGGGTTAGTCAGAACCTTATTACAGCAAGATAAGATAGTAGAAGCACAAGCGCTAGCAGATGATTTATTAGAGCGCGACGATACCCGCTTTGCTACATACGATGCCCTCACCGAATATTACATTAGCCAAGAAGACTATGAGAAAGGGTATGAGCTGATTAAAGAAGCCAGCAAGCTAGCCCCGCGTAATATTCAGCGACACCGAAAAGCATGGGATCTTGCTCGCCTTAATCACGATCCTATGGGCCAATATCTGGCCACGCAGAATATGGCAAAATATGCTAAAAACTCAATTCATGACAGTCCCGAGCTTATTCTCAATGTGATACGCGCTGGCATAGACTTAGCCAGCACGGTCTCAACCACGCAAGCGAAGAACTTGCTAGCAGAGACTGAGCGCAAACTACTCAATGTCCAACAAGAGTTTGCTCATATCAATGGCTTTAAAAATCAATTGATTGTGATCCAAGCGCGGCTATTAAGCTTGAAAGACAAAAAACAGCAAGCAGAACAATTGATGCAAGAGCAAGCTCAGGTTAACAGCTGGCATTCGGTTGAAGACAACTTAGATAAGGTCAAAGCGTTTCATGAGATTGGTCAACGAGAGCAATCATTAGCGATTCTTGAGCGTATGAAAGAACAAATCAACGGCAATGATTTTACCAACCAAGTCATGGCTGAATATTTAGAGCAAGAACAATTTGAACGTACCGAGATCCACCACAATCCAAAGGAATTGGCCGAAATGGCCTCAGTACACTACAAAAACAAACGCTTTTCTCCAGCCTATAAGCTGCTCACTCAAGCACTACAGTTATCCCCTAAAAACACCAATATTGGCCTAAGTTTGTTAAAGGTACTGACACGATTAGCCCAAGATGATGGCTTAAATGAAGAGCAAGAAAGCGGTTTAAAGCACTGCAAGACCCTATTAAAAACCGCTGACCTAAGTACGCAGCAAAAGCTGAAGCAAGCGCAATATCTTGATTCAATAAAGCAACATCAAGCGACGCGTTATTAAGCACAATGCAAAAACTCATCACGACCTAAATATGAAATCTTTCGTTTTTCAGGTTAAAGGAGATTACTATTGTGTTAACTAACGCTAATTCACCTGCGTAATTCGGATGATCTCTTTGCTATGACGATAATTTCTCAAACTGCGTCCTTAGAAATGCTGATAGCGGTCGTCGATAACGGGGGCTTTAGTGCAGCAGCTAAACAACTCGACACCCAAGTTGCTCGTGTATCGCGCGCTATTGCTAAGCTAGAGCAAGATCTTGATTGCACCTTATTAAATCGCACCACGAGGCGCGTGGAGCTAACCCAAGAAGGACTGTTTTTTGTTAATGAGGTACGAGTTAGTTTACAACAACTCAATTACGCAGAATCTAGATTACGCGAACTCAAGCAAACGCCTACGGGCACCTTAAGAGTCGATGCAGCCTCTCCTTTTATGCTTCACCAATTAACCCCATTAATAGCAGGTTTTCGAGAAGCTTATCCTCTGATCGAATTGGAGTTAATTTCCAATGAAAGCATCATCGATTTAATTGAAAAACGTACGGATGTGGCTATTCGTATAGGCCAACTAGAAGACTCGAACTTACACGCTAGGTTATTGGGAAACAGTCAGCTGCATTTAGTCGCCAGCCCAGCCTACTTACAGACTTTATCCGCCCCGATGACCTTAGAAACCCTATCGGAATGTAGCATCATTGGCTTCGCCCATTCAGCTAATCTGAATAATTGGCCTTTAAAGCACAGGTTACCAAAACCGCTCAAACCTAATATTTTAGGCAGTAGTGGTGAAACTATTCGTCAACTTTGCTTACAAGGCAACGGTGTTGCCTTGTTGTCTGACTTTATGATCGCTAAGGACGTGCGTGAGGGCAAGTTGCTCAAAGTACTCCAAGGAAGTGTGATAAGCCCGCACCCAAGAGAGCAAATAAACGCGGTATATTATAAAAACACCGCTCTATCTTCTCGTATCAGTGCGTTTCTGGATTATATACAGGACAAACTCACCCTCTAATACACCGCCTAGTGCTTGTCAAAAAAGTCTTTGTTGCGTATGTACTTGTGCATGTAATGATAAGAAATAGGTGATATAAGCCAGCTAGTGAGAGTTTTGTATAAGCGCACAGATGGCCGTATGTTTTCGTAAATTCGTTCATTATGCAGCCAAAGATTGCGCCCCACATGTTTGAATATACCCGGCAAAGGCGGCAAAAAGGTAATAATGTCTAAATCGCAACAGATACGATAAGTTCGACGGTGAAGCGTATAATGTTTGTTAAAGCTTCTAAACCCTGTGGATGGCTGGCCAAAGGTCACAACCCTGCGCACTGGCGTTTCAAAGCGTCTTTCTAGCCAATCCGCCGTCAAAATTGCCATAGCACCGCCTGATGAGTGCCCTGTTAAACTAATTCTCTTTCCATTCGCTATCAATGGCGCTAATACTTTCTCAATCTGCTGATAGATACTCAGCGCTTCATCTTCGGGCTCGGCCCCTGCAACCTTTTGATTGAGCAACCTATCGTAACCATAATGAATGTAATAGACGATATTGCCGAAACGCTTTCGTTTCGGAAAACAACACAAGTTCGTTAACCAATCACTCAATACTTGCGAGCCACGAAATACCACTATCACTTCTTTCTTTTTTTCTTGCCATAAAATCCGCGCTAATACATGGCCTTGGCGATTTTTGATCGCCACGTGTCCGTGCTCTGAGAAACCCAGCTCTACATGATCAAAGGTTTTTGGGTAGGCCAATTTGCATAACACTGCATAGCGTTCATATTGGTAGCGTTTGAGTTTTTTCAAGTAGCGAAAAGAGGTAGTCAGACAATGCTTGCAGGCTACTGATGTTTTATTACACTCCCGTGACTAACATGGCAGAATTGTGTTAAATCTTATTACGAAACCTTATTCACCTGAATAACATAAGCCGTACGCGAAGTCCCCACGCGCGCGTAAATCAGCACTGTGTTGGCTAGGCAAAAACGCGCCTTTTCGTAACAAACCCACAATCCGTTCATTCTGAGAGATAACCGCAATATGACAGCGCTCCCAAGGCGCGATATGCCACTGCTTAAACCATTGTTTAAGGGGCTTAGAGTGCGGCGAGTTGTGTGGGGTAAAGCGCCGTGAAAAACCACCAAAAGAGAGGGTAATTTTGCCAAGCTCTGGGCTGTTATCTGAGCCATCAATAGCCAAGAATGGCTTATTGTCAGCCAAATGTTGTGCACTAACCAGTTCAACACTTCCTAGAGACAAAGGGAGTTCGTATTTCTTCGATAAGCTTAGTACTGTGCTGCACGACTTAACGTCTTTGGGCACAGTTATCACATACAAGGCTTCTTCAAACCGCCTGAACTGCCAGCTTTGCCACTGAATAATTGGGGTTGCATCTTGGGCTGAAAGCAATAACTCATTGCTCAACTGGGACAATATTGCTTGGCTGGGGCTTAGAATATTCTGCTCATCTAGCCATAAACGCACCACTTGTATCCGCCAAGCCTCAGTCAGCGCCAAAAGCCCCTTAACACATAAGGTGTTATTGGGTTTTCGCAACGGCTGTAACTTTTCTAGGGACACCTCATCTAACAAGGCTTGCTGCTCGGCACAAAGCTTGGCACTGCGAGCTACAGATTGCGCAATATGCGGCCAACGCTCATTAAGCAAAGGCGCGACGTCACGGCGAATAAAATTACGTTCAAAATCAGTATTTTGATTAGACTCATCTTCTTGCCACACAAGCGACTGCTCTTTAGCATAATGCTGGATTTGCTGCTGGCTAATATCCAATAGGGGTCTAAAAAAGTGCACATTTTGCTGCGAGGCACCCGGTTTAGCGCTGGTAAAATAAGTGTCCATACCGCTCAACCCTTTTGGGCCCGCGCCTCTTTTTAATTGTAGCAATACGGTTTCTAATTGATCGTCTTGATGTTGAGCGAGCATAACAATACTGTCTGTGGGCGCCATTTCAACTAGTTTGGCATAACGCGCATCTCGCGCTTGGGCTTCAATTCCTTTGCCATTTGATAAGTCTAGTGTCACCTTGGCGCTAGCGAATTCTACATTGAGGCCGGCGCATACATCAGCGCAATGCTGTTGCCACAAATCGGCATTCTCACTCAAACCATGATGAATGTAGATAGCGCTGAGTGTGAAGGGTGTTTTTTTTACCTGCTGTAATTTCCACAGTGCATGCAGTAGCACGTGTGAATCGATGCCCGCACTGTAAGCGACCACAAAGTGTAGAGAGGGTAAATGAGATGGAGAAAGCCCGGATATTTGCCGTTCTAGGTGTTCAAGTAAAGACATAGTCGCCAACGGGTTGCGATACGTAGCGCATTAACATGCAAGTTAATGCGCTAAACGAGCACTGCCTAGATTACGGGCAGCGAATTAATTTTAACAGTAACCAAACGACATGAGTCGCTCATAACGTTGATCGAGTAATTCATCAACAGACAAGCTTCTTAGCTGTGCAAGTTGCTGTTTAATTGTCGCCTTCAAGTTCGCTGCAGCGATGTCGTGATCACGATGCGCGCCACCTAACGGCTCTTCAACGATCGTATTGATCAAGCCTAATTCTTTAATTTGTCCTGCAGCTACACCCATAGCTTCAGCAGCTTGGGGCGCTTTTTCAGCGCTCTTCCAAAGAATAGATGCACAGCCCTCAGGTGAGATAACAGAATAGGTACTGTATTGCATCATATTAACGCGATCGCCTACACCTACGGCTAACGCACCACCAGACCCACCTTCGCCGATGACCGTGCAAATAATAGGTACTTTAAGTCCAGCCATGACTTTTAGATTGCGTGCAATAGCTTCACTTTGACCGCGTTCTTCTGCACCTACGCCAGGGTAGGCACCAGGCGTATCGATAAAGGTAATGATCGGCAAGTTAAAACGCTCGGCCATTTCCATTAAACGTAAGGCTTTGCGGTACCCTTCAGGTTTTGGCATACCAAAGTTACGTTTTACTTTCTCTTTGGTATCACGACCTTTTTGGTGACCAATCACCATAATAGGTTGCTCGTCTAGCATCGCCAAACCACCAATAATCGCTTTGTCATCGGCAAACGCACGATCACCCGCTAACTCATCAAATTCGCTGAAAATACGCGGGATATAATCCAAGGTATAAGGACGCATAGGATGACGAGCAAGTTGAGAGACTTGCCAAGCGCCTAAATCGGCGAATATTTTTTTGCTCATTTCCGCGCTTTTCTCGCGCAGCTTTGTGATTTCTTCCTCGATACTAATATCGAATTCACCGCCTTGATTAACCAAACGCAATCCCTCAATCTTCGCTTCAAGATCGGCAATTGGTTTTTCGAAATCCAAAAAGTTCAAGCTCATTCCACACCTAATTTGTTTATTCGTGAACAGATGTAATATCTGTCAAAATCAATGAAACACCAGCTCAACATGCTCTTTACCGAACTGCTGCTGTAATTCAAAAAGTAACTGGTCCTCAGGGGTTACATACCACTGGGCACCTAAAGCCAATGTCACCTCTGCATCCGGATGTACAACATGGGCTTGTACCGGACAGCTGCCACCTTGATAAGGCGTTAATATTGCTTGCAGTTTAGCGAGTGTTGATGCATTACACCAGCTCGAATCAAACTGCATGCTTAACCATTTTGCGTTCTTTTCCCTCGCCTGGACTATGTCCATGGCATCGCGGGCGCCTATTGTATTGCCCCCAGAAAATTCATCAAAGCTGACCTGTCCACTTACCACCAATATTCGGTCAGATTGCAGTATTTCCTCGTATTGTTCAAACAAATCGGGGAAAAAACGTACATCTATCCTAGCACTTTTATCATCCAATGTGACAATACCCCAGCGCCGTCCTCTTTTATTAGTCATGACGCGTACGCCCAGTACTAATCCTACCGCGTAGGACACGACATCTTTATTAGTCGGTTTCAGATCAACCAAGCGGCCGGTGCAGTAGTGTCTAATCTCTTGCAAATATTGATTAATTGGATGACCGGTTAAATATAAACCTAAGGTATCTTTTTCACCGTCCAACCATACTTTTTCTGGCCAAGGCGGCACTTTAACGAAGGCTTGCTCTACTTGCTCAGGCTCAGTGGTTAATAGCCCAAACATATCACTTTGCCCATGAGACTCAGCTTTAGCGTGCTGATCCGCAGCGGCAATGGCTTCAGGCAATGTCGCCATAATTGATGCGCGGTGAGGGCCAAGGTTATCTAATGCCCCTGCGTAGACGAGCTTTTCAAGCACTCGCTTGTTTATACGCTTAGTATCTACTTTGGCGCAGAAATCGAACAAGTCTGTGAATTTTTCGTGATTCTCCCGCGCTTCAATGATGGCCGCAATAGGTCCTTCACCGACGCCTTTTATCGCGCCTATGCCGTAAACAATTCGCCCTTCGCTATCAACAGTGAACTTATAACTACCAGCGTTCACATCTGGCGGTAGCAAGGTGATGCCCATCCGCTGACATTCATCCACTAAGGTGACGATTTTGTCCGTGTTATCCATATCAGCTGACATTACCGCCGCCATGAACTCAGCAGGGTAATGTGTTTTCAACCAAAGTGTTTGGTAAGAAACTAACGCATATGCGGCAGAGTGAGATTTGTTGAAACCATAGCCCGCAAACTTCTCAACCAGATCAAAGATCTTTATCGCCAATTCTGGATCAATGTTATTATTTTTCGCGCCTGTCTCAAATGACTCACGCTGCTTGGCCATCTCTTCGGGTTTCTTCTTACCCATAGCTCGGCGCAGCAAATCCGCGCCGCCTAGGCTGTAACCTGTCTCTTATACACATCTCCGAGCCCACGAGACCGTACTAGATCTCGTA
>OJBR01000815.1_pt1 | contig 10807 bp, 10 predicted proteins | sample 1591161 | NCBI WGS metagenome assembly OJBR01 (sample SAMN05416803, study PRJEB24817) | seawater metagenome | isolation source: Sea water | place: Canada:Atlantic | collected 2013-07
ATCTACACTATCCTCTTCGTCGGCAGCGTCAGATGTGTATAAGAGACAGATACTGACGTGTGTCACCGCGATCTTGGCTGGTGAAATAGTGCAATGTGAGGGACGTAACATCATCAAAGTCATAAACGGCGGTGCCACGAAATGCAAACAGGTCGGCGTCGCCGAATCCGTCACGTTCACCTGGGTCAGCGACTGGAGGAACAATACCTTCAGTGCCTTCTGGCACAAAACCTGCAAAATTGCCTGCACCTTTGCCATCCATGAAACCGCCCCCTTGCTCCATTAGTACAGCAACACGAACACCTAAATTGTCAGAAACCTTTCCACCGACCGCAGCGGTACCCGATACAAAGTCGTAAGAGCCGTATTCGATATCAGCGTAACCGTTTAGCTCTTCCCCTGGGGCACGTGTAATAGCATTGATGGCTCCGGCTGTGGTGTTACGCCCATAAAGCGTGCCTTGAGGCCCTTTGAGTACTTCAATGCGTTCTAAATCGAAAAGTGGCATGCTTAAATAGGCATTGGATGTTTGATAAATACCATCAACGTGTAACGCCACCGACGGGTTTCCGTTAGGTTTGTAATCGTCTGCACCGCCAATACCGCGTATGGTAATAAAGCTATTTTCAGGGCCGCCAAAGGCTGAATTAATGGATATTCCCGACAAGCTATCAATTAAATCTGTAAAGTCTGTAACACCTTGCGCTTTTAGTTCATCGCCGCCTAACACTGAAATGGCCACCGGAGTATCTTGTAAGCTGCTATCGCGTTTTAAAGCCGTGACGACAACCTCGTCCATGGGGGCTTGATAGGTTGACGCCCGCTTGCTTTGTGTTTGAGTGCGCTTGTCCGCTTTTTTAATAACAATCGCCCCACTTGGTTCTTCGTGAGCTTCTAAACCACTATCTTGCAACAATTTCTTTACTGCATTGAGAACGCTAAGCTCTCCTGAGGTGGCAACTGCTTGTTTGTTACTGACCAAGCGGCTTGGGGCAATGATGACAGTACCTGTTTGTTGAGATAATAAGTTCAACGCCTGCCCTAAAGGTTGCACTGAAATATTAACTTGGGATTGTTGCGCTGTTACTTGCATAGGAGCTAAGGCGGAGAGCGCCGTGCCAAACAGGGCGAATTTTATCGAACGGTTAAGTGTATTCATGATGTTACTTCCAGTTAGTTAATGTGGTTTCGCTAGAAGAGTCATCAGCGCGATAATTTTTTCAGCTTAAGTGTTTGTTTAATAAAAACTTCACACAATGGGTGGTTATTTATCCGTTTGCATAACCTTAATCATCAAATGAGCCGGCAGGAGGGAAACCTGGCCGGCTCAGGCCTATTATTTGTGGGTTAACACACTGCGGTTTGCTTCATGAGTGAGTGCAATCGGGTAGGCAGCGGCTAAGCCTTCTAACATAGGTTCGATTTGCTCGAAGGTAAATGATGCTGTGATTGGCAGCTCATTAATGCTGTCGTCCAAGATAACCACAGGTTTTTTCGCGTAGCGGTTGATGTCCATGATCACATTTTTGAGGGGAACATCATCGTAGACTAAGCGCTGGTTCAACCACGAAAATTCAGTCTCTGGTTGAAAAATGGTAATCGCAGAGATAAAGCGCCCTTGAATGTCAGTGCGTAATTGTTCATTTGGTCTTAGCTGTAATACTTGCTCTTCTTGATCTGGGGATTCTGGTAAGTCAGCGACGTCGACTAAACCGCGCTCAACTGAAATTTTGAGGTTGTTGTTCGCGCTGTACTTAACTTCAAAAGCGGTGCCACGCACCCGTACTTCGGTTTGCTGAGCACTGACTGAAAATACGCGGCTAGGATCATGGGTGACGTCAAAATAGGCGCTGCCTTTGCGTAAGGTCACGCGCCTCTCATTCTGGTTAATAGCAACCAGAATGCTTGAATTACCCGCCAAAGTGACATCGGTGCCATCACTTAAGGTGATATTGCGGTTTTGCCCCACAGGGGATGTGAATGCCGTAAGTGGTTGGGGTATCTCAAGATGGGTTGTGGTATTGAATACACCGTTAAATACCAGTAAGGCCACACTGGCAGCCATAGCACCGAATACTAATAACGATTTAGCAAATACACCTTTAGATTTTGTGGGCTTCACGGTCTTGGCTTGGGCGACAGTATGTTGCTGTATCCACTGAACGGCAGAGTCGGTCATGCCGATTGTTTGCCAAACCTCGTGACTGCGCTTAAAAGCGGTTTTGTTTTCTTCGCTACTGTTTAACCAGATTAAAAATTCTTCACGTTTTTTGCTGGAAATGTCACCTGAATATAAATAGGTAAGCCATTCTATGGCTTGAACTTTGGCTGATGATGCAGGCAGTTCAGTGTTGTGATTGCTGTTCAGCGCGGTAGCGTTCGCCGCATTTTTTGGATCTGTCATTATTTTTGCTCAAAAGAAAAGTTACTAGAAGAAGCGTCTGTGGCCGGCATTTGGTGGCAGGTATTATTTGCCTGCTCGTCGATGCTCTCTAACAAGGCCATCGCGGCGTTTAGTTGGCGACAAATATCCGCGACGCTCCAACCTGTATCAGTGGATATTTGAGTGTATGTTTGACCTTTAATTCTGGCGCGCATCAATATTTCGCGCTGCTTCTCACTCAGTTGCTCAGTGCCTTTTTGAATAGCCGCGATACGTTGTTCTGCCTGTAAAATAGTTTCAGGAGACATTTCGTCACATTGCTCTTGTGTGTGTTGAATGTGCTCATCAATAAATGCGCGCGTTTTACATAGGCGACTGATTGACTTAAGGGTGATATTCATCGCTATTTTGATGATATACGCTTTGGGATCGTCTATTTTTTCTAGATTACGTAATTGCGCGAAGCGACTAAAGGCTTCTTGGGCGACGTCTTCTGGCTCGGGCGGCCCAGAGCCATAGCATGCATGTAGAACTCGACATACATCGCGCCAATGCTCTCGAAACAATCTATCAACTGCGTTCAATTCACGCGCTTTTTTAGGTTTATCAGGCGCGGGCGTGAGCGCCAGGGTTTGGGGTTTCGTATAGGAATTTAGAAAAAACAACGAAGCCTTTTGTAGCGTTTTACTCATTAGGGTTACTCTTACACGCTAAAAACTAACGGATAGTAATAGCCGAGTAAAACAGAAACATGACAGGGGAGTGTGTCACCTCAAATTTAATAAAAGCGTCACAATGGGGCGCTAAATAATGCGTTTTATGTGTACTGTTTTTTTGGGGATGAAGAAATGACTAAGAGTAGAAGGCGGTTAAACATGCGGCACTAAAAAGCCGGCAAGCCGGCTTTTCGTCACTGTTTATTTTAACCTTATTTTTTAAAGCGTTTGCTCATCCCAAGGCCTAATAGGCCCAATCCTAGAATGGCAAGGTTAGTTGGGGCAGGTACGTCGCGCTTATCTAAACCAACGACGATATTATCGAACTCGCCTGCGATCCCAGATGACACCACTCTTAAGCGGTTAAATGCCTCACTTGCATCGAAAGCGATGTTGACGTAAACATTTGATGAGTCCGCCTCCTGATCACCCGCAGTGCCATTTAGCTCAGCCAGTAGTTCTGCGCCCGTGATGCGGCTCACTAAAATATCATTAGAGTAAAACTCAAACGAATTGTAGGTATCAACTGAGCCCCAATAAAAGCCTAAGTAATTTACGCTTGAGCCAGCAAGAGAGGGAGCCGTTGAGCCGATACTGTTTAAAAAGTTAGTGTAATCAATATCTACAAAACTATCGACGCCCACCGTGCTTGGTGTGGTGTAAGCATAACAGGAATTATCACCAGCTGGTGCCGCAGCCACGTTGCGTGAAGAGCCTTTGCGAACATTTAGTACGGACGCGTCACTCGCTGTCACATCTAACGGCGAGTTTATCGCACAACCGCTCGACGCCCCAGCGACGTTGTAACTATCGTCGGGTGTGAGGGGGAGGCTATCGATGGCAGTGGCTCTATCAAAGGTCTCAACAAAAAAACCATCTGATATGTCGTTAATTGTGTTATCAGCGTTGATTTCTGAACTGGTTTTACCAGAGCCATCAGTCGCGGTTTGGCCGCCAAATGTTATAACAGCAGCACCAACAGTTTGGCTAACTGCTAATGCGATTAAGGTGGTTGTAAATACAGCTAATTTGTTCTTGTGCTTTAAAATTTTCATGTGTAACTCCATTACGCAGCTACTATTACTGCTACTTAAGTATTAGCATAAATAGTGCCAAGAGAAATTAGTGTGATTTATCATGGTATTGTATTTGTTTGGTAAAAATACCTGCCGAAAGCGTAAAAAATATTGACCGGATTGCTGTTAAAATGAACACTGTGTGTAAAAATTTCATAGTTGCGTTGCAACGCGCTCATTTTCATTTTTAGCGGCTAATCGGCCGCTTAACCGTGCTTGGGCGAGTGACTCTAAGAATTGAAAGTGAAGGCGTTGACATAAATTTGAGGCACAAAAAAAGCCGGCGGACCGGCTTTTCAGTGAAAAAATAATAAGCTTATTTTTTTAATTTTTTACGTATTACCATGCCCATTATGCCTAAGCCTAAAAAGGCTAAGCTAGCCGGAGCCGGCACATTACGATTAGAAAGCCCGACGACTATGTTATCAAACTCGCCTGCGACACCAGAAGAAATAACACGCAAACGATCGAATGCATCGTCAACGGTGAAGTTGATGTTCACGTAAACATTTGATTTATCAGATTCTCTATCACCTGCTTCACCGTCAAGTAAACCTAAGATTTCTCCACCCGTGATACTTTCCACTAACGTCGCGCCTGAATAGAATTCAAATGTGTTGTAAGTGTCGATTGAGCCCCAGTAGAAACCTAGGTAATCAATACTTGAACCGGCTAAAGAGGCTTCAATATTACCAATGCTGGCCAAAAAGCTGCTGTAGTCAATGTCAATAAAGCTGTCTTGACCGACAGTTTCAGGCGTGGTGTAGGCGTAGCAGGTATTGTCACCTGCAGGTGCTGCGGCAACATTTCGAGTCGAACCAGTACGTACGTTTAACACATCACTTGAGCTAGGTTGAACAACCAGTGGCGAGTTGATTGCGCAACCGTCTGATTTTCCCGCTACATTATAGCTTGTGTCATTAGCGCCCGGTAAACCTGGAATAGCGGTAGCCGCATCAAAGGTTTCAACAAAAAAACCATCACTGATTGCATTAATCGTGTTATCGGAATTTACGTTATTACTTGTTTTACCGGAATTGTCAGTGGCGGTTTGGCCACCGAAACTAATTGTTGCCGCGCTGATATTTTGCGATGCAGTTAGCGCTAGTAAAGCGGCTGCTGAAATGAATTTAGCTTTCTTAAATAAACGTGTCATAGGTTACTCCTTTACGACGACCTAACTGCAAACTGTTATTTGAATTAGTGGTTAAGCACTAACTAGGCCAACTTTAATTTTTCGTTTTTATTCAGTGGCTTATACTTTGGTCTTATTACCCTGAATAAATAAGTGTAAAAAAGTTGGACGTTTTTTATGCGCTTTGTTTCTTCACGCATACGCTTAGTAATGGCGCTCATTATAGTCGCGGTGGAATTTTAATCAATCATGTTTTTCGTAGATTAGTTTTTAAGCAGTTTTTGCAGACCTGCACTCACTCAATAAACGAAAATGTTCATTGGTCAAATGCAAAGGGTAATATTTCATTCATCGAAAGTGTTTTTATTTCCCCTTCGCTGGTGGCCATATGGACTAATGTGTCTTTACTTGCGAATTCAAAAATACGCTGTCGGCAACCGCCGCAAGGTGAACAAAAATGCTCGTTAGGGCTCGCGATCAGAATTTCTTTTACCTGCCTTGCGCCACCTGCAACCATAGCAGCTAACGCGTTGCCTTCTGCGCATTGGCCTAGTGGAAAGGAGACATTTTCTACATTACAGCCAGTATAGGTATTGCCGTCCTCAGCCACTAGGGCTGACCCAACTCGATAGTCAGAATAAGGAGCATGGGCTTTAGCTTGTACATCTAATGCCGCGTTGAATAGACTCTGTAAATCGGTTTGTTGCTTGTTCAAAATAATATCGCTTTTTTCTAAGTAGCTGGCTAGTGTGCATCATTTTTACAACTTGATACAGTAGATTGCAATTTTCACTGGGTTGTTGTCTTTACATTTATAGGTAAATACGCCACCCTGCCTGTTTACTGGGCATTATTCTTCTGGCTGATTTGACATTTTTATCGCCATCACTATAGGTCAAGCGTCGTACATTCTTATGCATATTAAATTTCTTTCACTGGTATTGTTCGGATTATTGCTTGGGGGGTGTGCGGGCGGTAACCAAGCGCAGCGCAGTCAAGCACAAATGAGTAACTTGTTATTAGCTGAGCCTGCACCGATGAGTGTGCGCTCGCAAATGGCGATCGCTAGGTACAATCAAATTTTGGCCAAAGCGCCGTTAGAAGACCAAGAACGTGCAGAGTTATTACATCAGCGAGGAATGCTTTACGACAGTGTAGGGCTAGCTGGTCTGGCACAGTACGACTTTGATCACGCCATTCGCTTAAAACCCGATATGGCCGAAGCGTATAATTCCTTGGGGGTACATTACACCCAACAAATGAATTTTATCCAAGCATATGAAGCCTTCGATGCCACTTTAGATATTAATCCTGAGTACGAGTTTGCTTTTTTAAACCGAGGAATTGCTCTTTATTATGGTGGGCGCCCGGATTTAGCCGTCAATGATTTTGGCGAGTTTTATCGAAAAGACGAGTCAGACCCTTATCGTGCACTTTGGGCTTTTATCGCGCAGAGTGAGCTTGATCAGCCGCAAGCTCTGGTCACATTGAGTGAAAATCGTGAAAACTTGAGTAGCGACAATTGGGCAACACATCTGGTTGATCTTTACTTAGGAAGAATTGACGAGCAGGCCTTATTAAACGGGTTAATTCAAGGGGTGACGAGTCAGCAGGAGTTAACGGACCGCCTGTGTGAAGCCTATTTTTACTTAGGAAAGTACAACTCAGCGCTGGGAAATCGCGGGGTGGCGTCTAACTATTTTAAATTAGCTTTAAGCACCAATGTGTTTGAATATGTAGAGCACAGATATGCCCGTTTAGAGCTCGATATGCTGCGTGATAAAGCTGTCGCTGACAGTGAAGCACCATAACGATAACCAAGCGAAAAGTTGCAGTAGGTGCTGAAACTCAGCCTATTGTTCATTTTATCTGCCGCCTGGTTATTCACTGGGCGCAGCGACATGGCATGTTACTTAACCTTTCTAAATGCCCAAGCTTCTCTAAACGAACAAGCCGCCAATCATCAGGCAACATTTCATTACTTATATAAAGCCTACCTAGTAGGTGACCCAACTGCGTTATCTAGGCTTAGTCAACAAGCTATAAAGCAAAAAAGCGGTTACTGGCTACACTTCGCGAAATTAGCGGGCTCACCAAAGGCGCAGCGCTATTTTTCTGATTTGCAAGGCAATACTAAGCAAAGTAGGGCTTCTATAAAGGTGCTTTCTTACGCAGCACAGCAGGATGATATAGATGCGCAAGTGGCTCTGTACCATCATTTTGTGGTGAAAAACCAGCGACAAAAAGCCCAGTATTGGCTCACAAAAGCCGCGTCACGAGATGCGCAAAGTGCTCTGTATTATGCTAAGTGGTTGTCTATAGCGGGGCAAGAGCGCAAAGCGCGTGCGCTTTTAAACAAAGCTGCCGAGCTTGGTAGTCGAAATGCGGTCGAGCTCTTGTCAATGCGCAGTTCAACGAGTATTGCTAGCTCTAGCGCTAAGGAGCACGCGTTAGCGACAGGCAATTCACAGCCCAGCAATAATGCATCGCATAACGCAGCAACTACTCGGTGCGACCAAAAATTGCAAATTGTAGCCAGCACTTTGCATTCTGTTTTGCAAGGCAAAGAGCTTAAGCATCGCTTCGAAAGCGACACACGATTAACGACGTTACCTATATGCATTAACCAGCCAATATGGCTAAGCAGTGAAGCGCTCTCATGCTCGGCCAAGTGGCAAGGTGCCGCTCGATTGGGCTGCGACATAACCCAACTCAGTCATTCTCTCAGTGAGCAGGATTTTACGCATATCGTGGTGTTAGCTGATACGGGGAAGGCAAATGTGCACAATGGGGTGATGTTTTTAGATAGTAAAGACGATTACAACGTTTTCGTGCATGAATTAGCCCATTTCGCAGGGTTTGTAGATGAATACCCTTTGTCCTCTGCGCTAGCGCGCAGTATTTGTCACACAAATAATGCACCTAACCTGAGAGTGCGCCAAGGGCAGGAGAAACCGGTAATTAAGGAGTGGTTAACACAAGGAAACAAGGAAGGGGTAACGATAAGTCCCGCTCGCACCTGTGATAACCATCCGTGGCAAGCATATAAACCCAGTCAAAAAATGACCTTCATGGAATTTTACGATGTGCCTTATATTCCAAAGTTTTATCTTAAAGCATGGGCCGAACGATTAGGGCAAAAGCCCTTATTAACCCCTGCTTACATTAATTTATACCAAGGTTATGAAGCCAAAGGCGACGCTGAACAAGGGGAATACTGGCGTACCCGCTATCAGCAATACCTACAAGCAGATTAAGTCGGTTGATTTTGATATAACAGGAAGTGTGATTTTTGTGCGCACAAACGGTATACTACCCAGACGACTTACGATGTTTGCGAAAACCTACTTAGCACTATGAATCAGGCACTTTCTATCGGCACGGTTGATTATCCGTTCCCAGCAAAACCAGCGCGACTAACTACTGTTCAGCAACAAGATTACATCGACAAAATTAAACAATTGTTGATTGAAAAAAATGCCACTTTGGTTGCGCATTACTATACCGATCACGAAATTCAAGCGTTAGCCGAAGAAACGGGGGGTTGTATTTCTGACTCCCTTGAAATGGCACGTTATGGTCGCGACTGCGATGCGCAAACTTTAGTGGTGGCTGGCGTGCGTTTCATGGGCGAAACCGCTAAAATATTAAGCCCTGATAAAACCGTGATCATGCCTACCTTAGAGGCAACCTGTTCACTGGATATTGGTTGCCCAGACGCTGAATTTTCAGCATTTTGTGATGCGCACCCAGATCATACCGTTGTAGTATATGCCAACACATCTGCTGCGGTAAAAGCGCGGGCTGATTGGGTGGTTACATCCAGCATCGCTCTGGAAATTGTTGAGCATTTAGACGCCCAAGGCAAAAAAATTATCTGGGCGCCTGACCGTCATTTAGGGGCGTACATCGCTAAAGAAACCGGCGCTGATATGTTGATGTGGCAAGGCGAGTGTATTGTGCATGACGAATTCTCTGCCAAAGCGCTGCGAGACATGAAGCATCTTTACCCAGATGCTGCTGTGCTAGTGCACCCAGAATCACCTGCGAGTGTGGTTGAGCTCGCTGATGCTGTCGGCTCAACTACCCAACTTATCAATGCGTCTCGTACGTTACCTAATGATACGTTTATTGTAGCGACTGACCGAGGCATTTTTTATAAGATGCAGCAGTTAGAGCCAAATAAAACCTTTTTAGAAGCGCCCACCGCAGGTAATGGCGCAACTTGCAAAAGCTGCGCTCATTGCCCTTGGATGGCGATGAACGGACTCGAAGCTATTTACAATGCGCTAACAGCACCGTCTGGGCACGAAATCTTTGTTGATGACGAACTGCGTAAAAAGGCATTGGTGCCACTTGATAGAATGCTCGATTTCTCAGCTGAGCTAAAAATGAAGGTTACCGGCAACGCATAGTTCCATTTTATATACGAAGCATTTTGCCATTAAGAGAAAGCCAGCCAACGCTGGCTTTTTCATTTTTCGGCCACATAAACAGTATAGAGTTCTGTTTTAATTCGACTATTTAGGAGCAATCATGCCAGATTTAAGCCGTTACAAAGGGATCGTTTTTGATATGGACGGTACGTTAATCGACTCTATGGGATCTCATGCTATTGCATGGCAACAAACCTGCGAACAATTTGGATATCCGTTTGACGGCCAATACATTCACGATTTAGGTGGCGTACCCACGCGACAAATAGCGCAATTGCTGAATGAGAAACACAGTATGACCCATGACCTAGATGAGGTTGCAGAATTTAAGCGTCAAGCTTGGTTAGCGTTAGATGAAAGCTTATCGGTCATTCAAGAAACATTTGATGTTATGCAGCGCTATAAAGGCACGCTTAGAATGGGAGTTGGTACAGGCTCTGAACGAGAAAACGCGATTCGTATGTTAACCGAAACTGGCTTGTTAGAGCACGTAGAAACAGTGGTCACCGCATCAGACGTGACACACGGTAAGCCTCACGGTGAAACATTTTTAACAGTAGCCAAGAATATGGGACTTACCGCTGAGGAATGTGTGGTCTTTGAAGACACAGAAATTGGCCGTCAAGCTGCTGAGCATGCAGGTATGGATTGCATTATGGTGATTAATGGCAAGATAGAGTTGCCAGCAGCTTAATCCAAATTCATTAACCAGCATAACAATCAAAAGGAATTGGTTGTTAAATCACCGCTATCCTCACTTTATCTCAGTAAACACTTGCGCACGTCAGCGGTTTTCCCTAACATACGCGCCTGCTAAAAAGCTTGTCTGTATGTCGCTGTTTGTGATTTAAAGACGGTAAAGCAAACGAAAAGTTTTACAGAGGTGGGTGAAGCCGGCCTCTTTAGGTGCACAGCACCGCCCGGCTGAACGGCCGGACATGGATGTACGGACTGGGTGCCGATCATCATGGATGTGTTAACTCTGCGATAGATTCGAAGAGCAAATGAAAAGTTTTACAGAGGTGGGTGAAGCCGGCCTCTTTAGGTGCACAGCACCGCCC
>OJBR01000823.1_pt1 | contig 10722 bp, 7 predicted proteins | sample 1591161 | NCBI WGS metagenome assembly OJBR01 (sample SAMN05416803, study PRJEB24817) | seawater metagenome | isolation source: Sea water | place: Canada:Atlantic | collected 2013-07
TAATTTACCTATAAAAATATTAAAGAATGAGGAAAGAATTATGTCAGAGAAAAAAATTGGTGGTGCAGGTTTACGTGGTCAAAGCGCAGGTGAAACGGCTCTTTGTACTGTTGGTCAATCAGGCAGTGGTTTAACTTATTGTGGTTATGACGTTTCTGATTTAGCTGATAATGCAACCTTTGAAGAAGTGGCTTTTTTATTATTCAACGGTGAATTACCTACAACGGGTCAATTAGCTGAGTACAAAGCTGAATTACTAGCGATGCGTGACATTCCACAAGCATTAAAAGACGTTTTAAAACTAATTCCTAAAGAAACACATCCAATGGATGTTATGCGTACAGGTTGTTCTTTCTTAGGTAATCTTGAACCAGAAGTAGATTTTTCTGAGCAAAATAAAGCAGCTAACCGTTTATTAGCAGCGTTTCCAGCAATCATGTGTTACTGGTATAAATTTTCTCATGACGGTGTTGAAATTGACTGTACAAGTGAAGAAGAGTCACTTGGTGGTCACTTCTTACGTCTGCTTAATGGTGAAAGCCCATCTGCACAGCATGAACGTGTTATGGATGTTTCGTTAATTTTATATGCTGAGCATGAATTTAACGCGTCAACATTTACTGCGCGCGTATGTGCTTCAACTTTATCAGATATGTTCTCTTGTATTACCGGTGCAATTGGTACGTTGCGTGGACCACTTCACGGTGGCGCTAACGAAGCCGCTATGGATATGATCCAAAAATTCACTTCTCCTGCTGATGCTAAAGAGCAAATGGCAGGTATGCTTGAACGTAAAGAAAAAATTATGGGCTTTGGTCATGCAATTTACCGCACGTCAGATCCACGTAATGTCATTATCAAAGCATGGTCTGAAAAACTCGCAGCAGAAAATGGAGATACATCACTTTATGATATCTCAGTTGCTTGTGAAGAGTTTATGTGGGATACGAAAAAATTATTCTGTAACGCTGATTTTTTCCATGCTTCTACTTATAACTATATGGGTATTCCAACTAAGTTGTTTACACCTATCTTCGTTTGTTCACGTTTAACAGGTTGGGCTGCACACGTCATGGAGCAACGCTCTAATAACCGTATTATCCGTCCAAGTGCTGATTATACTGGTGCAGAACCACGTACAGTTAAGCCTATCTCTGAGAGATAGTAACGACTTGTTATTTGCCACAACTTCATCGTTATAAAATAACCGCATATATTTATATGTAATATTTTCTTTCTTGAATGAGTGGCAAATATCATAACCTAGAGCTTTTAAAGGTTTAAGCAATGTATACCCGTTACCATTCAAAGGGCAAGTTAAGGCCCTTGTAGTAAAGCACCTTGATTGGTAACGGGTATATGTTATTTGACAATTCTTTTATTTGATATTTTCCTGGATTAACTTATGAATTACCAATACCGCAAACCGTTGCCTGGCTATAAAGAAAAAGGTACGACTATAGATTTTTTTGATACGCGTGAAGCGGTCGAAGCAATTACGCCTGGTAGCTACGCCAAACTACCTTATACCTCTCGTGTTTTAGCTGAGCAATTAGTCCGTAAATGTGATCCAGCTGCACTTACCGATTCATTAAAACAACTTATTAATGTTAAGCAAGACCTTGATTTTCCATGGTATCCAGCTCGTGTTGTTTGTCATGATATTTTAGGTCAAACAGCCTTAGTTGATCTTGCTGGTCTTCGTGATGCCATTGCTGATCAAGGTGGCGATCCGTCTAAAGTTAACCCTGTTGTGCCAACACAATTAATTGTTGATCACTCTCTTGCAGTGGAAGCGCCGGGTTTTGACTCTGATGCCTTTCAGAAAAACCGTGATATTGAAGATCGTCGTAACAAAGACCGCTTTAAATTTATTGAGTGGAGCAAAACAGCGTTTAAAAATGTTGATGTAATTCCTGCTGGTAACGGCATCATGCATCAAATTAACTTAGAGAAAATGTCTCCCGTTATTCAAGCACGTGACGGTGTTGCTTTCCCTGATACTTGTGTTGGTACTGATTCACATACACCACACGTTGACGCTTTAGGTGTTATCGCGATTGGTGTTGGTGGTTTAGAAGCTGAAACAGTAATGCTAGGTCGCCCATCAATGATGCGCCTACCTGATATTATTGGTGTTAAGTTAACGGGTAAACGTGCACCAGGCATCACAGCAACCGATATGGTGCTCGCGATTACTGAATTTTTACGTAACCAAAAAGTTGTCTCAAGCTACTTAGAATTCTTCGGTGAAGGGACTAAAGATTTAACCATTGGTGACCGTGCAACTATCTCAAATATGACACCAGAATACGGTGCATCTGCAGGTATGTTCTATATCGATCAACAAACCATTGACTACTTGAAGCTTACCGGTCGTGAGCCTGAGCAAGTAGCACTGGTTGAAACATACGCAAAACACACAGGTTTATGGGCTGATGATTTAGTAGAAGCACAATACCCACGTGTTATTGAATTTGATTTATCAACGGTATGTCGTAACTTAGCGGGTCCATCTAACCCGCATCGCCGTTTAGCGACTGCTGATCTTGTATCTAAAGATATTGCTAAAAATCTTGATGCTTGTAAAGCACAAGAAGCTGAAGGATTAATGCCTGACGGTGCAGTAATTATTGCTGCGATTACTTCTTGTACTAATACTTCTAATCCACGTAACGTTGTTGCTGCTGGTTTAGTGGCTAAACGTGCAAACGAATTAGGCCTTGTACGTAAACCTTGGGTTAAATCATCATTCGCGCCGGGTTCAAAAGTTGCAAAACTTTACTTAGAAGAAGCGGGTTTGTTATCTGAAATGGAAAAACTAGGCTTTGGTATTGTTGGCTACGCATGTACTACGTGTAATGGTATGTCAGGTGCATTAGACCCAAAAATCCAACAAGAAATCATTGACCGTGATTTATACTCAACAGCAGTATTATCGGGTAACCGTAACTTTGATGGACGTATTCATCCACACGCTAAACAAGCTTTCTTAGCGTCGCCACCACTGGTTGTTGCTTATGCGCTCGCTGGTACTATGCGTTTTGATATTGAAAAAGATGTACTTGGTCAAGATCAAAATGGTAATGACATTACCTTGAAAGACATCTGGCCGTCAGATGAAGAGATTGATGCAATCGTTGCTTCAGCAGTAAAACCTGAGCAATTCAAAAAAATCTACACACCAATGTTTGATTTAGGTGCATTTGAGCCTGCTGAAAGTCCATTATACGACTGGGATCTTAAGAGTACTTATATCCGTCGTCCTCCTTATTGGGAAGGTGCCTTAGCGGGTGAGCGTACCATGAAAGGTATGCGTCCATTAGCCGTGCTTGGCGACAACATCACAACGGATCATTTATCACCGTCTAACGCTATTCAGTTAAACAGTGCTTCAGGTGCTTACCTTGATAAAATGGGCGTTCCACACGAAGACTTTAACTCATACGCAACGCATCGTGGCGATCATGAAACAACACAACGTGCAACATTCGCTAACCCGAAATTGTTCAATGAAATGTGTCGTGATGACAAAGGCGAAGTTAAGCAAGGTTCACTTGCACGTATTGAGCCTGAAGGTACTGAATCTCGCATGTGGGAAGCGATCGAAACTTACATGGAACGCAAACAGCCATTAATCATCATCGCTGGTGCTGATTACGGTCAAGGTTCATCACGTGACTGGGCAGCAAAAGGTGTTCGTTTAGCGGGTGTTGAAGTTATCGTTTCAGAAGGCTTTGAGCGTATTCATCGTACTAACTTGATTGGTATGGGCGTGTTACCACTCGAATTTACCAAGGGTGAGACACGTAATACTTATAACATTGATGGTACTGAAACTTATGATGTTGAAGGTACTACCGCTCCAGGTGGTGCTATGACTGTGATTATGACGCGTACAAATGGCGAAATAATTAAAATTCCAGTGAAATGTCGTTTAGATACAGCCGAAGAAGTTACCGTGTACAACGGTGGTGGGGTTCTTCAAAAATTCGCAACAGATTTTCTTAAATCTAACGCATAACTAGTTATTTTATAGCTTTGTTGAAGGTGCTCATTGACGTTCGTCAACTCCGCGCCTTCGCCTTGCTCTAAAATAAAATTCCTGTGTTCTAGGTGAATTTATCTGATTTTAAAATGGCGCATTGTTCTTAAAAGGTAATGTGCCATTTTTGTAAGAAAAACATAAAAGGAGAGAGCAAATGGCTTTCGAACCTCAAGTGAAAATTCCTGCTACATACATTCGTGGAGGTACCTCTAAGGGCGTATTTTTTAATTTAACCGATTTGCCAGCAAGCTGTCAGGTTCCAGGTAAACCTCGCGATAACATGTTATTACGCGTTATTGGTAGCCCAGATCCATACGGCAAACAAACCGATGGTATGGGTGGGGCAACCTCTAGTACCAGTAAAACGGTAATATTGGCAAAATCAGAACAAGCTGATCACGATGTTGATTATCTCTTTGGCCAAGTGGCTATTGATAAAGCGTTTGTCGATTGGAGTGGCAATTGCGGTAACCTTACTGCGGCTGTTGGTTCTTTTGCTATTAGTTCAGGCTTAGTCAGTGCCGATAGAGTTCCAACTAATGGTATTTGCGAAGTAAGGATCTGGCAAAAAAATATCAGTAAAACGATTATTGCCCACGTGCCAATCACTAACGGTGAAGTACAAGAAACGGGTGACTTTGAACTCGATGGCGTAACTTTCCCAGCAGCTGAAGTGAAAGTGGACTTTGTCGCACCAGTTGATCCGAGTGAAGCTATGTTCCCGACAGGAAATTTAGTGGATGAACTTGTTGTTCCTGATATTGGCTCATTTAAAGCGAGTATGATTACAGCAGGTATTCCAACCATTTTCTTAAATGCAGATGAAATAGGGTATACAGGTACTGAGCTTCAAGAAGCAATAAATGGTGATGAAAAAGCGTTAACGCGTTTTGAAACTATTCGCGCATATGGCGCAATAAAAATGGGCTTAATCAAAGATATTTCTGAAGCTGCTTTTCGTCAACATACCCCTAAGGTAGCGTTTGTTGCTCCGGCGCAGGCATATACGTCTTCAAGTGGTAAAAATATTGCTGCTAGTGACATTGACTTGCACGTACGTGCACTTTCTATGGGTAAATTACATCATGCTATGATGGGAACAGCTGCTGTTGCCATTGGCACTGCTGCAGCCATCCCAGGCACCTTGGTAAACCTAGCTGCTGGCGGGGGAGAAAGAAACGACGTAACTTTCGGGCATCCATCAGGCACGTTAAAAGTTGGCGCACAAGCTGAGTGTGTTAACGGTAACTGGACGGTGAAAAAAGTAAGTATGAGCCGAAGTGCTCGAGTGTTAATGGAAGGTTGGGTAAGAGTGCCTCCATTGTTTTAATAGAAAACACGATTGTACATCGGCAACTCGCCTTAAAATTAAAAAGCGCAGATTACTCTGCGCTTTTTTTATTTACTCGTTGTTAAAGTTAAATTTAGAACTTAAATTCAGCACCTGCGTAGTAAAATGCGCCATTAAAGCCAAAAGGGGCCGAACGACGTGAATAAGTAAATACGCCAGGGCTACTTACTACTACGTTGCCACTAGCATCCACAATAGTGCCTGAACGTGAGTTACCTATGGTATTTTTGTCAGGATAAACATCAAACAAGTTATTACCCCCAATGTTTAGTGACAAGCTCTCGGTCACTTGATAGTTAACACGTAAGTCAGTTAATACCTCAGCGCCGTAAGTCTGTTCACCACCATCAGTAACTGTGTATTCACCATAACGGTTAAAGGCTAAATTAATACTTACATCACCAATGGTATATAAGCCACTCAAGCTGATACGGTCTTGTGGTTGCCATTCTTCAATAATAGAAATAGCTTGCTCTGAAAAGACATCACTTGGATCAATACTACCCAGCGCACTATCTGGCGGTGTATAGATATTGACTACATCGGTTTCAGTAAAGTTTGCCGCTGCAGTTAAGTTAAAGTCACCACCAAGAAGCTCAGTATTCCATGTAGCAATGATATCGACACCTGTTGTTTCAGTGTCAGCGCCATTGAGGAAAAACTGACCTGCACCCGCACCAGATGCAATAAGAGCTGCATCTAAAGCTGGGGATAAACCTTGTCCTAAAGAGTTACTTAATACAATGCGGTCATCGATATCGATAGAATACCAATCAACTGTTAAGTTAATGTTATCGGTAATATTGATGACAGTTCCTAAGCTAAAGTTAGTCGCTTCTTCTTCTTTTAATTCAGGAATACCGATGGCTTTTGCTAAGTTTGAATCATTACGAAAAGTTCCGACTTGTACCGCAATTTGATCGCCGCCTGGATTTGCAGGGTCTGTCTGGAACTGTGTACTAATGTTGTCGGTATAGAGTTGTTGCATCGACGGTGCTCTAAAGCCTGTACTCATAGCACCACGAATAGCAATAGCCTCTGTTATAGACCAATTAGCCGCTAGTTTGAAATTGGTACTGTCACCAAAACCTTCATAGTCATCATAACGTACGGCACCACTGACGATTAAATCATCAGTGATTTCAGTTTCAGCATCAATATAAAATGAGATAACATCTCGAGTTTCGTCTACGGCTTGCATTGGCGCTGTGCCGCCAAACCCTTGAGTACCGGCAGAGCGGTCATCGGGGTACAAACTATTACCCAATTCATCAGTATCATAGTCTCTATAGGAATATTCATCACCTGCAGTTACTTTGAATTCATCGGTTCTAATTTCTGCGCCCATGGCTAATGAAAAGTATTCATAGTCTTGAGTATAATCGAGGTTTAACGTTTGCAGTGATAACTCTAATCCATAAGCTGATGCTTGACGTGGAATTGATGCTCTAATTTCATCAGCGCTTAACGTTGAGCTGTAGCGTAATGAGTTCGCAAAAGAAGAGTTAATGGTGTCACTGGTGACATAATCGATATTATTCTGACCATAGGTATATGAAAAATCTAAAGACGAACCGTCTGAAAATTCTGTTTGATAGCCAAAGTTATAAGAAACATCTTTTATATCGGTATTAATTTTTGGTAAAAATCCAGCCGGGATCGTTGCGTCACCATCTTGTAGTGGGGCATTACCACCATTATTGTTATTGTGACGGAAAAATGCGGCTGATTCATTATCGCGATTTGAATAAGTAAGGAAACCGTACAATTCACCGTCACCTAATTCATAACCAGCATTGATAGTTAAACCAAACTGACTTGAGTCAGCATCACCAATTCTAAATGTTGATCGGGTTGCTGTTGCTTCTCTAGGGTCGCCTAATAATAAATCGCCATTAGTTTGTTCGACACAACCCGAAAATTGACATGAGCCGTGTAAGCCTGCACGATTAGTAAAACCACGATCTCTAAAGTTAAGCGTGGTATTAAGGTAACCTTCATCTCCTAGGCTAAACCCTTTAGAAATATCGACATTGGTTGTTTCACCATCACCTTCTGAGTATTCACCATAAGAGACAGCAACTTTACCGCCTTCATCTGCATCATTAAGCACAATGTTAATAACACCTGCTATTGCATCAGAGCCGTACTGTGCAGCAGCACCATCACGTAAGACTTCAATACGTTTGATTGATGCTGCAGGAATAGCATTCATATCAGTACCTGCAGTACCTCGACCAACGGATGTGTTGATGTGAATTAAACTGGCTTGATGACGACGACGACCATTTATCAATACAAGGGTCTGATCGGGTCCTAGACCTCGTAAAGTTGCTGGACGTAGGGCATCGGTACCATCACTGATAGATGAGCTAGAGAAGTTAAATGATGGGGCTATGGCTTGTAACATTCGACCAACTTCTGTTTGGCCGGTATTAGCTAATGCTTCTGCAGATAAAATATCAACAGGAACGGGTAAATCTTCGACAGAACGACCAGCGACTCGGCTACCAACTATCGATATTTTTTCTACTTCTTCTTCTTGTATTTGTGCTGGTTCTTGAGCTAATGCGGTTTGACTGGCTGCACCGAGTAAAACAGGTATCAGCATTGCTTGCATGTTTTTATTTCTCATTGTTATATCTCTCTTGTTATGTGAATCAACTTGAATGCTCAGTTGACCAGAGGTATTAACAACAGCGATTAGACCAGAGCCATTTAATAATTTTTTTAGGCCCGAGTTGACAGGGTAAAAACCTTTTAAAGCATTTGCTTGATACTGCTTGGCTAAATCAAAAGAAAAAATAATTGTTTGATTGGCCTTTTGGGCAAATGCAATTAAAGCTTTATCAGCTCGTTGTTTATTAATATCAAAGCGAATCAGTTCCTCAGCATTGGCGCGACTTACCGTTAAGAACATCATCATTAGGGTGATAGTCAATAACAAGGCATGCCTAAACGAGGCTTGATTCAGACGAAATTGCTTTCGCCAACTGTGCAATAGTAATAAACAGCTAAGCAGGGGAAATCCTCTAATTTATTTTTTTGTTTTTTTCATATTGTTCTATGTGCGATGAAATAGCCAGTAAAAAATACCAGCTATTTATCAACTAAATAACAGTGGTTCAAGGAATTGTAGGGGGATTATTCTGCGCTAGTAAGTAAAATAGTACCGCTAGCATTTGTGCGATAAATAATACCAAAATTACTTTGTAATGAGGTTAATAGGCCGTCAATATCTCCCGCCTTGAAGTAACCAGCGACAGTTAACTCTGCTAATTGGCTATCAACAATCTCAAAATTGCTAGAGGTATAACGACTAATCTCGGCTAGTGCTGTTGATAATGGCTCACCTTCAAAAATAAGCATGCCTTGTTGCCAAGCAAGATCACGATTAATTTGATCTAAAGAGACTTTCTCAACGGGTGTCTTAGCAATTGATGCTAAGTTTTCGGCTATTACTGCTTTTTCACCCGATATAACTAAGGTTGCTTCTAATGTGTCTTGTTTTATGGGGGTATTAACAGAGAGTAAAGTGTCCTTAATATCAATGACTGAAGTCAATGCTTTGGTGATTAATACCTTTCCTTCGGTAACAACTAATTCCATTGCTTGGTTGGTATTTCTTTGTACATTAAAAATAGTACCTAATGCCGTGAAAGATTTTTCACCAACGGTGACCGTGAATGGTCGATCTTTATCCTTAGCAACATCAAAACGAGCCTCACCTCTAACTAACGTCAGTTGACGCTGTGTGGGGCTATAATTCACTATGAGAAGACTATTCGTGTTTAATTGTATTTGTGAACCGTCTTGTAAGGTAAAGCTTGTTTGTTCACCCACATGCGTTTCTAAGGTGTCAGTTTGCGTTAATGTTTGTTCATGAAGAGACGGCAAATAAGGCAAAAAGGATTTATTGACTAGGGTATTGATCCCTAGAAGAGAAATAATGGCGACACTCGCTGCTAGACCAATAGCCGCGTACTTATTCCGTTTGTTGTCATCTTTTGGTTGTATTAACGGAAATAAATCACTTAATTCATTTAAAACACTCAAATCATCCCAGTAAGAAGCCATTTCAAGTAGCGCATTATAATGCTGGTTTTTCCGTTTACACCACTCAACAAGTTGTTGCTTTTCTGAAGCGCTTAACCCACGATCCATGCGGCTGATCCAAAGGCAAGCAATGTCTTGGATGCTATCTTCATCGATATTGCTATTATCTTGTTTTTTGTTATCTTTGCCGAAAAGTTGGCTGACATTACCCATTCTTATTACTCTATTTCAAAACTGTTTTTTAACTTGGTCGTTATGTTTATGAATATCTTGTTTTACAGCCTTAACACTATATTCAAGGTTCATTCGTTTGATATATTTTGTACTCTTTAACAGTCCTTGTGCTATATGTTTTTCAACGGTGCTTTCACTTAAATTTAAATAACTAGCAATCTCTTTTTGGCTTAAACCGTAGACTTTCTTTAGAATAAAACATTTACGTACTGAGCCAGATAGTTGGTCGGTTGCACGACAAAAAAATAAGAACTGTTCTTTGCTTTCATAATCGTCTTCTACTTTACCACTAGTTAATTGAACAGGTGGCTGAGTAAAATCCTCTAAAGAATCGTTATATTTATTATCCCAACGAGCTACATGATTCAAAGCAAGGTTCTTAGCTGTTTTTAACATATAACTACGCACATACTTAATTTCTTGTTTTAAGTCAGCCTCATAAGTTTTAATAAAGGTTTCTTGGACTATGTCATCAATATCGTCAGTTTTAACAATATGACTAATCAAGCGCCCAATATTTCTTTTGGTACTTAGAAAAAGCGTTGTTAATGTCGAGTTTCTTGCCATCCATGTTTGCTCAATACTTTTAACTTGCATGGATAATACGCATGAGGTTGAATAAATGTCTAACCTTTATCACATCTTTTTGCTTTTATTTATTCGCTAGGCAGTTTATAAAGAGTAATTACATATCATCGCTATAAAGGATTCAAGCTTGACTACAATGACTACCCCCGCAAAATTTTTAAACAATTCACTACTGAGTTATTTCTGCGCCAGTATTCTTTTATGCAGTTTCGTTGCCGTTAAGGTAAATGCTGCTTCATTAACGGTTACCGATAACTTGGTTTTACGTGATGTTGATGACAAAGCTGTAGAACATGGCTTCTTATCAAAAAAACAAACGATTGATTTAACTCAAGGAGAGCATGCCTTAGTTATCAAGTATAAAGATGTTTTTGAAGACTTAGATATGGGTGAAGATCTGTCTCTTATACACATCTGACGCTGCCGACGAAGAGGATAGTGTAGA
>OJBR01000829.1_pt1 | contig 10625 bp, 14 predicted proteins | sample 1591161 | NCBI WGS metagenome assembly OJBR01 (sample SAMN05416803, study PRJEB24817) | seawater metagenome | isolation source: Sea water | place: Canada:Atlantic | collected 2013-07
ACCGCGTGGCGGCCCGCTCCATGATGACCATGGGCCCCTACCGTCCTTTCAAGCGCCTCAAGGACATCCGCATCCCGACTCTGCTGCTCGGTGCCAGCCAGGATTCCGTCGCCCCCTTTACGGAAAGTACCCTTCGCAAGGTAAACAACCCCAACCTGACCATCACCAGCATTGAAGCCAATCACTTCGAACCCTATTTCGAACCGGCATTCAGCGGCGTGATACGCCAGCAACTGATGTTTCTGGAAGGACTGGACGGCTTTGCGCAGGAGGCAGATCAAAGGCAGAGTGCCTGACAGTGAAACGTTGAGCCGCTGACGCCACTCTCGTGGCGTCATACCCGTCCAGGTCGATCTGCACGCTTGCCGGCTCTTTGTTTTCCCTTTTTATATGTCCTGACTGCCTCGTTGTTTCTCCACTTTCATCCGTGCCGACGCAATGTTCATCAAACGCCGGAACTGTACGCATTCAAGGTGACTGGGCGCCGGGCATTTTGCCGCATGGCGCAGGCCGTCACGCATGGCAGACAGTTTGCGGATGGTGTCATCCAGCGCATCGGCTTTTGCCGACAAGGCATGCCGGTCGATGCTGGGCTCGCCGCCGGCATCGAACATTTCGCCAATTTCATCCAGCGTGAATCCCGCTGCCCGCCCCAGGGCGATCAAAGCCAGCTGATCCAGCACTCGCGGGGCAAATATCCGCTTTAGCCCTCTGCGACCGGTGGAGAGGATCAGCCCTTTCTCTTCGTAATATCGCAGCGTCGACGCCGGCACGCCGGACCGGCGCACCACTTCGGTAATATCCAACACGACCTTGACCTCAAGCCAGCTTAAAGTTGCAGATTATCATCAAAGTCATCTTGAGGAAGCCCCATGGATAACGTCACTGAGTTCCTGAGCAGCATCATTGTCATCGGGATTTGCGCCACCCTGGTCATGGACGCCTGGAGCTGGCTACGCCAGCCCATACTGGGAGTCGCTCCACCCAACTACGCCATGGTTGGCCGCTGGTTGCTGCATATGCGCCACGGGCAATTCCGCCACACCGCCATTGCCACCTCACCCGCCATGCCCGGTGAAAAGGCCACGGGCTGGCTGGCCCATTATCTTACCGGCCTGGCCTTCGCGGGGATTCTGCTGGGTATAGGAGGGCAAAGCTGGATCGACCAGCCCACCCTGGTGCCGGCATTGCTGGTTGGCATCGGCACTGTTGCCGCGCCGTTTCTGTTGATGCAGCCAGGCATGGGAGCCGGCATTGCGGCCTCCCGCATGCCGACGCCCAACGCTGCCCGCCTGCAAAGTCTGCTGACCCATACCGTATTTGGCCTGGGCCTGTATCTGGGTGGCTGGGTGTCACAGGGGATACTGGGTTGATGATCACGCTGAACATGGCACCCGGCGATAGTAACCATTGGCCTGTGCAGCCATGTATCCTGTACCAACCTCTGCACCTTGCCCGTGTCTCGCGGGCAGGCCTGGACACGTCATCAGGAGCGCCATGACCACCTTACTGCTGAATCTGCGCCGGGTTCCGGACGACGAGGCCGATGAAGTTCGCGCCTTGCTGGAACAGCACCAGATCCTGTTCTATGAGACCGCCCCGAGCATGTGGGGGATCTCCTCCGGCGGCATCTGGCTGACCCAGCCCGATGACCGGGAGCGAGCCAAGGCATTACTGGCCGACTATCAGCAGGAACGCGCCCGGCGTCAGCGAGAGGCCTATGAGGAGGCACAACGGGAAGGGACGGCCCCGACACTGGCAGGGCGACTGCGTGAACAGCCGCTTCGCGTGGCAGGATTGTTCGTGGTGGTGCTGGTGCTGTTACTGGTAACGCTGCTGCCGTTCCTGACTCTGGGTTAGGGACACTCTGGGGAATTCCTTCTCTACCCTGCCCCCGGTCTTGTTGCTCAGTGCTTGCGTGCACCCAGCACTTTGCGCCAGAGCGGGCGCGGCTGCTCCTTGCGTTCTTCATCCATGCGGGAAAGCATCCCGGTAATGGCATCCGAGACCTGTTCGCGCAATTGCCAGAGCACTGCGGGATCTTTTTCCTGGCCTTGCAGGTGAGCCGTCGGAATGGGCTTGCCGATGGCAAAGCGGAAAGGCTCGGCTTTGGGCAGCAAGGTAGGACCGATGCCTTTCACTAACGGCATGAACAGATCACCGCCGCGCATCAGCGAGTTGATCTTGTCGTTGCCCAGCAACCGCTTGCCAAGCCAGCCGTTGGCAAAATCGTCACCGTCATAAACGATGTCGTAGGCCTCATCACAGCCCAGTGAGGCAAAGGGGATAATGTCGAACCCCTGCTCAATGGCCATGTAGACAAAACCGGTTCGTTTCTTCCACACCAGCTGGTTGATCTCGTCCCGACGCTTGGCTACCTCGCGGGCGCCGCCCGGAAATACCAGCACATGCTGGCCGCTTTCCATCAACCGGCGACAGTTTTCACGGGTACCCGGCACGGCGCCAAAACGGGTCACCAGCTTGCCCCACACCGGCGTCGGGAAGTGGAAGTGATCCCCTAGGGAGCGTGGGAACACCCCGGTCTGCCGATACAGTTCGTAGACGAACAGCGGGGAGTCCAGCACGCCCATCAGCGCGTGATTCCCCACAAACAGGCCCGGTCGCTGCGGGTCCACATTTTCCGCGCCTTCCAGCGTCGCGTCGAAATAGCGGCGCTGCATGGCCGTCACCCGGGCCATGGTGCGCAGGGACGGCGGGCGGAAATCTTCAATGGGGATCTCGATATCGGACACGGTTACCTCGGTCTGTCTTCGCTGGTGTCAGCGCCAGGGTGGGCAAGACTAGCATTATACAGGCTGGATACCATGGCAGGGCCGCCGCTGACGGCCAGTCGACAAGGGCTTGAAATCGGCGACCAGAAGGGTTCCCGTCCGGAAGTGCCCGGGGTAATCACTCGGATGTATCGGCTTGTGCCAATTGCAGCAGGTCGCGGGCGTAGGCATTCACGTCAAAGGGCGTTTCTTCATTCATGCTGACAGCAATATGCGCCGCCAGCACATCCGCCATTTTTTCCAGTGCTTCTTCACGACCCACCCCCTGGCCGATCAGGTCCATGATCACCAGCCCCGCCTCACGGGGGTGGCCATCGGCAATCTGGTTTTCCACCGCGTCCACCAGAGCCTTCTGTGCAAAATCGTCTTCTGCCTGTTCCATTTCCTGCATGATACGTCCCGTTCTTTATTCACTTAGCGTCGTGCACAGGATATCACCTGGTGTTCCATCCCATAACAACAGACAAGCCATCCTCGGCCCTTTCACCGCCAAACCACCACCGGGTAAAGGGCGGCTCCCCATTAATGTATATACATTGACTATCTATATGATAGCCGATAGGGTTGTTGAGTGCCGCGCTTAAACCGGCGAACATGCTGCCCTATTTTCTTAATGACGGTTATCGATATGTCGAAGACCAAAACGCCAAAGAAAAATAGCCAGCTGATCATTCGCATTAATGATGAAGAGCGTGCTCGGTTTGTCTCACTCTGTGAGGAGCTAGATACCAGTGCTGCACGCGAGGTACGCCGGTTTATTCGCAGCTTTATCAAGGACCAGGAAAGGCAGTCCGGCAATTAGCCGTATTTCCCCGGCCCGCTACGACTATCCAGAAAAAGGAAACTGCGATCATGTCCAAGCGTAAAAAACTGAAGAAAGCGATCAAGAACAGCAAATCCAAAATCTCCAAGCAGGAAAGCACGCTGAAGAAGTTGAAGAAGAAGCTCAAGAAGCTGTAAGCGCTTCCAGAATCAAGGGCCAGTTCCGCTGGCCCTTCTTGCCCTGATCCAGATCAGACCTTCCCGCCCCGCCTCAATCCTGAATCAACCAGGCAGTCAACTTTGACGCCAATATATCCAGCACGGCCTCCTGATCCATCCCGGACGGAGCCATCAATACCAGATGCAGCAAACTTCCGGCGGTTGAGGTAGCCATCAGGTAGAGCGAGTAAGGATGCACGTTCACCCGATACTGCTGACGGGTTTTCTGCAAGCCGGTCTGCAAAACTTCCTGCAATTCTTTCTGCAGTTGCCGGGTCGCAGGTAGCCGGTGCAGATACGGCACCTGAAATACCAGCACCCGCAACAGCTTGCGATGCCTGCGCATCAGCGAATACAGCGCGCCCAGAAAATTACGCATGGCCACATGCAGGTCGTTACGGTTATCGGTCAGATCCAGACGGTTTTGCAGCAGGGACGTGGTTTCCGACAGCAGCTCTTCCGTAAGGCGTGCCACCACGGCTTCCTTGCCAGGGAAATACTCATACACCGAACCGATGCTGACTCCGGCCACCTCGGCGATGGCATTGGTGCTCAGCCCCGTATAACCATGACGTTCCAGAATCCGAGCACAGGCGCCCACCATGGCAGCCACCGACGCCTTCGAGCGCGCCTGCCTGGGTTCTTTTTTCATTTTGAAATCAGCAGCTTGCCACTTTTCTGTGCGCATGATTCAAAGGCCTGTTCCAGTCAGCAAATCCGAGTTTTTCCGAGTATATGCTCAGATTACAATGACTGCACGAATACCCCTTACCGCAAGTCATGAGACCCGTATGGCCAACGATATCCAGTTCAGACGCCCCAAAATCGGCCCCTACCTCAGCCGCTTTCGTAATCACTGGGCCTGGAATGCCAAGAGCCTGCTGACACCCCGGCAGGCCCTGCACGACCGCGTGCACGGCAAGGTGGTGCTACTCACCGGTGCCAGTTCCGGCATTGGCGAAGGCGTGGCTGAGAAACTGGCCGATGCCGGCGCCACCCTGTTGCTGGTGGCGCGCAATGCAGAAAAACTGGAAGCCATTGCCAGCAAAATAAAAAAACGTGGCGGCAAGGCCTGCATTTATCCCGGCGACCTGACCGACCTGGAAGAGTGCGACCGCATCTGCCAGCAGGCTCTGGCGGATCACGGGCGGGTGGATATTCTGATCAACAACGCCGGCCGCTCCATTCGCCGCTCGATCAAATTTACCGTGAACCGTTTCCACGATTACGAGCGCACCATGCAGCTCAATTATTTTGCCGCGCTGCGCCTGGCCGTGAACCTGTTACCGGGTATGGAAGCCCGCGATGAAGGCCATATCATCAATGTATCCACCGTGGGCGTGCAGGCCAACCCGGCCCGCTTTTCCGCCTACCTGGGTTCCAAGTGGGCACTGGAAGGCTGGACCTGGGTCGCGGCCAATGAATATGCCCATACCAACCTGCGCTTTTCTTCCATCAACTATCCGCTGGTGCGCACGCCAATGATTGCGCCCACCAAAATCTATGACTACCTGCCAGTGATGTCTCCGGAAACGGCGGTGAACTGGCTACTGGATGTGGTCATCACCCAGAACAAACGCAAGCTCGGCATTTTCGGCAAGGGAGCCCTGGCCATGTATTACCTGCTGCCGAAGACCTCTGAGTCCATCGTTAACCTTAGCTACCAGAGCCTGTTTGAAACCCCGCCGGCAGATTATGTGTCGCGCAAGGATCGCTTTGCAGGCGACGATGGCATAGCAGACAGGGACAACGACAGAAAGGTGGCACCGTTTCGTGCCAGAGAGAACAAGCACCGGGCCTAGCTGGCCCGTCTGCTCAGTGAACACCCCAGCGGGCCGGGAGCCGGCCTGGACCGGAATACACACTCAGTGCCGTCACCGCCACCAGTATCAATATAATGCCAACAACCTGAGAACCAGCCAGGCTTTCATGCAATATCAACACACCAAATAATGACGCGGTCACCGGCTCAACCATGGCCACGATGGAGGCCACGGCCGGAGCCACATTCCTGAGGCCGACCACATAAAGCACAAACGACAGCCCTGCGCCCAGAACACCCAGCCCGACAAACAGCGGCCAATCCGATGACTTGGCGGCCGCCATAATCTGACCAATATCCGCCGGCCACACCAGCATCATGACCAACACCGAAAATGCGATGAACAGAATCGCCTGGGGACTGCCATGGGGTGCGGCGTATTTGAATCCGAAAATGAATACGGCATAGCAGACCCCGGCCAGCATACCGGCAGTAACGCCGATCACCGTCACCCCTTGCGCCCCCATGTCATACACGCGGGTCAGCAAAACGATACCCAGCATCACCACCGCAATGGCGGCCCACTTCAAAACAGATGGCTGCTCAAGTCTCAAGGCAAACGACACCAGGTAAACGAACACCGGTGCGCAGTACATCAGCGTGGCCGCCACCGCCACACTGCCCTGGGAAATACTGAGAAAATAGAACGCGAAATTACCGGCTACACCCAGGCCGGCAATCACAGACCAACCCCATAAGCGCTGACTCGTCAGGCCATGCCCACCCGGCTGCAGCATCAGCCAGACCAGCACCAGGAGCAGACCAATCGCGCCCCGGTAGAACGACACCAGGTATGCACTCCAGCCTTCGGCCATCAACATACCGCCGATGCCGCCTGACAGTCCCCAGCACAGGGCCGCCACAATCACCAACGCTGTGCTCACGCGCGCCATCTGCACTCCCGCCTCCCTGGCACCCTGCAAGGCGCGCCAGGCGACAACGAACGAACCAACACGCAAGCCGCATTTTCATGGGCTCTCATCTGTCACTGAAACGCAGATTTTTTCTGTATGCAACATCCGCGGAAAGCACCGCAGGCAGGTCAGAAGCAGTCAGTCGTGGTCGTCACAGGGCCACGGGAACGTGATCACCGGTGAGAAAAGGGAAGGTCATGAACGCCGGCTGACACCATGGTCATGCAGACCATGATGTCAGCCCTGAAGGAACAGGCGGGAACAATCAGGCGGAGGCAGCCGCTTCCTGCTCAGCCAGGAAACTGTCGATCTGCAGCAGCAACTCACGGTTATCGTGATCCCAGGGATGGAAACCCGGGCGGAAGTAATCCAGGTAGTTGCCAATCTGCTTACGCAGCATGCCGATATCGCCGAAGGTGTAGTGGAAAAACTTCTGCCAGCCCTTCCAGTCTGTCAGCTTGCCCTGCTCGCGCAACACTTCAAGAAAGACCGGAATCACCAGCCCCCAGAACACCACCGTTGCCAGACCCAGTCCGAAACAACGCAGCCCATAGGCGCCAACACCTTTACCCATGACCGCCGTCCAGACATCAAAGGCCACCGCCTTGTGCTCGGTTTCTTCCAGTGCATGCCAGCGCCACAACGCGGCATAGGCCGGGTCGGCGCCTTCAACAACGCGAGGATCACTCAACACACTATCCGCGAGCAGTCCGGTGAAATGTTCCAGGGCAATGGTGCCGCTCAGGGACACCGGGGCACTGTACTTGTTGAAGGTCTTGAGCACGCCCTCCACCAGACGCTCGAATTTGGGCGCCACCGAGGAAACCGCAAACAGGGCATCGTTATATTCTTCATGCTCCCGGCCATGCATGGCTTCCTGACCGATGAACGCGGTCACCGCCTTCTTCAGCTCGGGGTCGGTAATCTGATCCCGGTAGGCACGCACACTGTCGATAAAGAAGCGCTCACCCACAGGCAGGATGGTGGAGAAGGTGTTCAGAAACGCCGTCAGCACGGGCCCGCCCGGAGTGTGCCAGTCTGAAATCCGTTTGGGGTCCACGTTGAAGCGAATACTCCTGCGCGTCGGCACCAGCATGGGCTTGGCGCGGGTATTATCTGTTACCAGACGTAGCGCTGCAGACAGCTTTCTCATTGTAATCTCCAGTCATCATAATGCCCTCAGGCACACTGACAGCATGCCGGGAAAAACAAGGGCCTCATCTAAACATACGCAGGGACCCTTGGCACGATGCTAAAACTTGCATCGCACACGCTATTACTCATAAGGCACCAGCCGCCGTTAAAGCCACGTGAGGCCTGATTCAGCATGCCGCAAAGCGCGATGGGCAATGGCCTTATCAGGGCGACTTTTCACTGTCTGCGGTTTGTATGGAAAAGGTCTCAGGAGCGCCCTGCCGGTCACACAAACAGTACTTACCACCACAAAAACCCGGTGATAATCTGTTTCCCTGACGTTGTGATGGATATCGGTACCCGCCCCCACCAGCGAATGCTGGCCGGAACAGATGCCTCTGTCGAGCCGCACCGTAAATAACAGACAAGAAAGGGATGCAGCCATGGAAAACGACTTTGACTATCTCATCATTGGTGGGGGATCTGCAGGGTGCGCCCTGGCCGGGCGATTGAGCGAGGACCCTGACACCCGCGTCTGTCTACTCGAAGCCGGGGGCCAGGGTGACGGGCTGCTGGTCAACGTGCCGTCCGGCGCCGTGGCCATGCTCTCCAAGCCCATCAATAACTGGGTCATGGAAACAGTCCCGCAGAAAGGCCTGAATGGTCGCCAGGGTTTCCAGCCCCGCGGCAAGTGCCTGGGCGGCTCCTCCGCCATCAATGCCATGGTCTATATCCGTGGCCACCGCGAAGACTACGACCACTGGGCCGCACTGGGCAATGACGGCTGGTCCTACGATGATGTGCTGCCCTACTTCCGCCTTAATGAACACAACGAGCGTCTCGATAACGAATACCACGGCACCGACGGCCCGCTCTGGGTCAGCGACAGCCGCACCGGCAACCCGTTTCAGGATTACTTCCTGGATGCCGCCCGAGAGTGCGACATCCCCATTACCGATGACTTCAACGGCGCCGAGCAGGAAGGTGCCGGGGTCTTTCAGGTCACCCAGAAGGATGGCGAGCGCTGGAGCAGCGCGCGGGCTTACCTGTTTCCCCACCTGGATCGGAAGAACCTGCAGGTGGAAACCCTGGCCCAGGTCCAGCGTATCCTGTTCGACGGTAAGCGCGCTGTGGGTGTGGAATTCAAGCAGGGCAAACAGCTGCGTACTCTCCGCGTCCGCAAGGAAGTGCTGCTGTCTGCCGGGGCCTTCCAGTCTCCCCAGCTGCTGATGCTGTCCGGGGTGGGCGATATGGAGGAACTGAAAAAGCACAACATCCCTGTGGTGCATCATCTGCCCGGCGTGGGCAAGAACCTGCAGGATCATCCGGATTTCATTTTCGGCTACACCACCGACAATCCGGCTACCTTCGGCCTGTCACCGGGCGGCATGTGGCGGGCGCTAATGGCCATGGCAACCTATCGCAAGGAACGTCGCGGGCTGTGGACCTCCAACTTTGCCGAAGCCGGCGCCTTCCTGAAAACCCGGCCGGAACTGTCCGCCCCGGATCTACAACTGCACATGGTCACCGCCCTGGTGGATGATCACGGTCGCAAGATGCACTTCACCCAGGGCTACTCCTGTCATGTCTGCCTGCTGCGCCCGCGCAGCCGGGGCAGCGTGCAACTGGCCAGCGCCAACCCGGACGACCTGCCCCTGATCGACCCGGCCTTCCTGGACGATCCCCAGGATCTGGAAGACATGGTGGAAGGCTACAAGATCACGCAGAAAATCATGGAAGCGCCGTCACTAAAGCGCTGGATGAAGAAGGACATGTTCACCGAAAATGTGAAAACTGACGACGACATCCGCGACGTGATCCGCCAACGCGCTGACACCGTTTACCACCCGGTGGGTTCCTGCAAGATGGGCACCGATGAACACGCCGTGGTCGACCCGCAATTACGCGTTCACGGCATCGAAGGGCTGCGCGTCATCGATGCCTCCATCATGCCCACCCTGATCGGCGGCAACACCAACGCGCCGGCAATGATGATTGCGGAAAAAGCAGTGGATATGATTCGGGGCAACAGCCGGGTGGCTTAGGCTTAGCCCCGATCAAACCGACAAGGCAGCCGCATTCTCATGCCACCGAGATACCCGCTCATGAATGAGCGGGCATATGCCTGCCAAGCAGCATTTTCCGGACATCCCCGTTTGTCTGCACACTGAGCACCAGCAGATAGCAGGAGAGGAACAGAGCGCCCCCGAAAAACGCGCACAGCGCCAGCCCGATCCCGGAAAGGGATATTCCCTGCCGCCACAGCACCCAGAGTGCCGAAAGCGCCAGCATGAACATGAAATCCAGGTTGAATTGGCCTGGCCACTCTATCGCCGCCATATCGGCGAAGAAGACCGTCAGCAAATTCATTCCGTGATTCCCAACCACAACCGCGGTGTACGCGGACAGAATCACGAGCATGGCGACAAGCAAACTGCGAAAAAAAATCATGAACCTCACCTCCCAGACGCCGAGAAAACGATGATTTTATCGGTTTTACGCTGGTATACCATTACCTGTGAGGTAATGGCACAGATTGCTTGCCCCCTGCCCTATGGCCTATGGAAGGCAGTAACGGATCGTGGCCCTCGCTGGTGATTCACAATTGGCCCGGATCAATCAGGATCTTGGCGTGCTGCTCCGGATTACCCAACGCGGCAAAGGCGTCGTCCACTCCGGACAATCCCACCGTGCCGGTAATCATCGGCCCCACATTCACTTTGCCTTCGGCAATCATGTGTAACGCATCGCGGAATTCGATAGGCATGTAGCCCAGGGTAAAACGCAGATCGATTTCCTTGTTGATGGCATTCACCAGGAAAAAGTGGTCCCGCTTCATGCAAACGCCCACCACCACAATGCAGGAGCGCAACGGTGCATCCGCGACGATGCTCTCGATCATCCCCGGAATACCGACGCACTCGAAGATTACCGGCCGTTTCGGGTTGGTCACCCCGGCCACTTCCGCCGCTCGCCACAGGG
>OJBR01000831.1_pt1 | contig 10591 bp, 7 predicted proteins | sample 1591161 | NCBI WGS metagenome assembly OJBR01 (sample SAMN05416803, study PRJEB24817) | seawater metagenome | isolation source: Sea water | place: Canada:Atlantic | collected 2013-07
TCTTCGTCGGCAGCGTCAGATGTGTATAAGAGACAGCTATAGCGTGAACTCTTAATTCTTTATTTTGGCTGACAGGTCCGTTAATCGAAAAACTTAACGGTGCGGACGACTTTTCCATGCTTTAATTGTTTGGTAACGCCAAAACGAATGTATGATGAAATAACCTAATATCGAAGAAATAACAGCAAGAACACCACAGCCAACTAAGAAAGCAGGACCTATGGTTGATAGGCTATCGAGTACCCACTGCCAGCTCGCTTGAAAAGCAAACTCTTGCTCATGCACCCCTAATACCCATACACCCACCAAATAACATGCGTAGAAAATAAAAGGCATAGTCAGCGGATTTGTAATCCAAACCAGCGCAATAGAGAGAGGTAGGTTTGCATGTACTATAATGGCAATACCAGCAGACAAAACCATTTGAAATGGCACTGGGATAAAAGCAAAAAATAAACCAACAGCAAAGGCTTTAGCGACAGAGTGACGATTTAAGTGCCAAAGATTAGCGTTATGAAGTAAATCGCCAAAAATTTTCAGATATTTGTTTTCTTTTATCGTTTGATGATCTGGCATCATACGTTTAATAGTTTTTTTGGGCATATACTGCTACAGGTCACTTGGCTAAATAATGGTATGTAAAATAATTTACTTAGCAACATATATATTTACTGAATATATATGTTGCTAAATAAAGCAATCGATAATGTTAGTAAGGCGTTAGCTCGATACGTTAACCACAAAATATAAAAGGATTTATATCACTATGGATTGGTGGTTACTGACATTTTTTCTTGGTGCTATATTGTCCTTGTTTTTGCAAGAAGTGCCAGCGCTTTTTCAGCTATTTTTACTTCTTTTCATTGCTATTGGCTTTTATTCCCATAAAAAACTACGTTATAGCTCCGGATTATGCTTGGGCGCTTTATGGATCTTAGCTCAAGCTTACTTCTATCATAACCTATTACCAACCCCTCTTATTAAGTTAATGGAAAGCAAGCAAGCCTTTATGATTGAAGGAGAGGTCTTAAGTATTCAAGTTAAACCACTTGATAAGTCTAATATCAAGTGGAAGGAAAGCTCAGCCCAAGATAAAGTAAATGTCACTTCACGATTTAATTTTCTTGTTCATAAGCTAAATCAGCAACAGTTTGAAACACCATTGACCATTCGATTAAGTTGGAAAAAACCGGCTATTGATCTTGCTCAAGGGCAAACACTTTCCCTTAACGTTAAACTAAAGCCAGCCCATGGTTTGGCCAATATAGGAACCTTCAACTATTTAAGTTGGCTAAAAGCAAATCACATAGCAGCTACTGGATATGTGGTTAATCCAAGAAAGAAGAAAAAGCAACGAAACAATTCTCAAAAAGTTAAAGATAATAGTAACTTAAAAGAAAACACATTACTTAGCGAAGATATCACCATGAGGCAAAGGTTATTTAATCATTATCAAAGACTCGTTCCTACGCATAAGCTTACGCCCATTTTATTAGCATTAGCATTTGGTGAACGTAGTTCACTTAGCCCTGAGTTGTGGCAAGTACTACAAGCGACGGGAACTAGTCACCTTATTGCCATTTCGGGTTTACATGTGGGGTTACTTGCCGGTAGTGCATTTTTCATTGTGATGGCATTTTTTCATTATACCCCGTTGAAAGCATCGAATTGGCAGCGGATTAATATTCGTTATGTTGCCATCGCCGTGAGTTTGTTACTGGCAACGTTATATGCATATTTAGCAGGTTTCTCTCTGCCCACTCAGCGAGCTTTAGTTATGTTAAACCTGTATTGGTTTAGTCGCTTGGTGGCTATAAAATTTTCAGCTAAACGTTTAATGTTATTGACGATTTTTATTTTATTGATTATCAGTCCTTTTAGCTTATTAACCGCTAGTTTTTGGCTATCTTTCTATGCTGTGGCAATTATCTTCTTATCACTGTGGCGATTTAAATATTGGTTGAGTCAAGGCAGTGTACTTTGGCGCTTCATCAAAGGTTTACTGCTTATTCAAGTGGCGTTAACTTTGATGTTACTGCCGATAACGGCTTTGTTTTTTCAACAAATATCGTTAGTTAGTTTATTCGCAAATATTATTGCTGTACCTTGGATGAGCATTATTAGCATACCTGCAGCGCTTATATCTGTGCTATTGATACCGTTTAGTGAACCATTAGCGCAATGGTTTATGATGTTATCACTGCAATCATTAACTGTGTTGTGGTATTACCTTGAATTACTCAGACAGCTGCCTTATGCAATTATTTCACTATCATTCATTCAAGAATTACTTGTGCTGGTTATGGGTCTTGTTACTTTTGTTATATGCTATTTTTCACCGTTTTTATGGGATAAATTGGGAAAAAGGTGTGGTTATACTTCGTTAGGTTTAGTGATAAGCGTGAGTTTATTAAGCATTATTTTTTTACATGGTGAAGTTAGAGATAGTCATTTATGGTCAAAAAAAGACAAATATCCGAATCATGATATTGAACAACAGGCCAAGTATGGTTTTACTTCATGGAGTATTATCTTTTTTGATGTTGGTCAGGGGACGTCAGTGTTAGTGAAACGAGATAATCATGCCATTTTATATGACACAGGTGCAGCTTATCCCAGTGGTTTCAACATGAGTGATGCAGTGATACTGCCATTTCTGCAATATTCAGCGATTGAACATCTCGATAAGGTTATCGTAAGTCACAGTGATAATGACCATGCTGGTGGGATTAAACAGCTAAGTGACAATATAGCGATTGGTGACGTTATGAGTAATGATAAAACACTCGTTATTTCAACTAAGTTTTTGTCACTTGATAGCTTATCAGATGTTAGCAATTCATATCAAAATCATGCGACACCAACAGGTTGTCAGCCTAGCAATAGTTTTTCCTGGCAAGGGTTAACCTTCGATATATTATGGCCACTAGCAGGACAGTTCTCTGGTAACGGCGTGAACAGTGATAGGCAAAAAAATGACGATTCTTGTGTGATCTTAATTAGTGATCAACAAGGAACGTCATTGCTCTTAACCGGTGACATTCCTTCGAAGGTAGAGCAGAAGCTAATAAACATCTATCCTCAACTCAGGGCTGATATTTTACAAGTACCTCACCATGGCTCTAAAACATCATCAAGTCAGGCATTTATTAACCAATTATCCCCTGACATTGCTTTAGTTAGTGCTGGTTACTTAAACCGTTGGAATATGCCAGTACCGCTTGTTAGCCAGCGTTACCATGATAGTCATATACCCTTATTAAATAGTGCTGAACTGGGGCAGATCATTATAACGGTTGATGAAAAGGGAATTAACACTCAAAGTTATGTCAACGATTTAAGACCATTCTGGTTTAGCCATTAATCGTTTAAGGTTATTTTTTGGGAGAAACTTGTTGTTGAACTTATTCTGGTTATAGTTTTTGTTGGTTGTATCGCTAATTCACGGTAAAATGCAATTTCGATAATGTAAGCATGATAAAAGTAACTATGGTTCACACAACTTTGATTAACATAAGTATTGTTAATGTTTATCAACGCTTCCTTTAGGCAATTAAAATACTTGAGTAATCTTAACTAATGGCATCATCTCCAAAAACGAACGCCTTATCTTCTTCTGATCCAGCTAATGCAACTACGTGGCAAAACTTTAAGCGACTGGTTAGTTACGCTAAACCTTATAAGCTAGGTTTTGTCGCGGCAATAATTGGTATGCTTGGTTACGCAGTCATCGATGTATACTTTCTCTCACAGTTAAAACCGCTTGTTGATGAGGGGCTTTCTGGAGAGAATGCTAACTTTATGAAATGGGCGCCACTGTTTATTATTGTGGCCTTTACTGTTCGCGGTATCGCTCACTTTATTGCTAATTACTGTCTGGCTTGGGTTGGCAATAATGTCGTCGCTGATTTAAGACAAAAGCTTTTTGAACATATTATGTCAATGCCCGTAGCTTTTCATGATCAAACATCTACTGGCTCACTGATTTCAAAAATAACCTTTGATACCGAACAAGTTTTAAATTCGGTGAGTAAATCAATTTTAGTCATAGTGCAACAAAGCGCCTTTATTATAGGCTTACTTGGCTTAATGTTTTATTACAGCTGGCAGTTATCATTAATCTTTCTATTGATAACCCCTGTTATTGCAGTGATTGTTAGTGTGGTATCAAAGCGCTTTAGAAAAGTGAGTAAAAATATTCAAGGGGCAATGGGTGAGGTTACCACTGCGGCGGAACAAACCTTTAATGGCCACAAAGTGGTATTAACATTTGGTGGTCAACAACGAGAATTTTCACGCTTTGCCAAAATAAATAAACATAACCGTCAACAGCGCATGAAAATGCGGGCAACAAAAGCGGCAAGCGTACCCATTATTCAAGTAATAGCTTCGTTTGCATTAGCCTTTGTTTTTTATGCTATCACTTCAGATACTTTACGCGATAGCATTTCCCAAGGTACTTTTGTCAGCATTATTACCTATATGATTATGTTATTAAGACCACTGAAAATGCTAACGAATGTCAACAGTGAGTTTCAACAAGGTATGGCGGCTTGTATCAGTATATTTTCGATACTCGATCATGAAAAAGAACAAGACACTGGTGACAAGAAACTGGAGAGAGCCTCAGGTAATTTATCCTTCAAACATGTTGATTTTTCCTATGAAAATAATGACTCGGTAACTTCAAGTGATAATGAACAAGACACTAAACTTGCGTTAAGCGATCTTACTTTTGACTTAGCTCCAGGGGAAACCTTAGCGTTAGTTGGACGTTCAGGAAGCGGTAAATCAACGGCCAGTTCGTTATTATTACGTTTCTATGATGCAACACGTGGCGAGATATTAATTGATGATACTAATATTGAACAATTTCAGTTAAAAGATTTACGTAAGCAGTTTTCTTATGTATCTCAACAAGTTGTGTTATTTAATGATACCTTAGCTAACAATATTGCTTACGGTAAACCTGAAGCAACGGAGGCTGAAATTATCGCAGCAGCAAGAAGTGCTCATGTGATGGAATTTGCAGAACACATGGATCAAGGGCTTGAAACAAATATTGGTGAAAACGGTGCTTTATTGTCAGGCGGACAACGTCAGCGTGTTGCTATTGCGCGAGCTTTATTATGTGATACACCATTCTTAATTTTAGATGAAGCAACGAGTGCACTTGATACTGAGTCTGAGCGTCATATTCAGGACGCATTACAAACATTGCAACAAAATCGCACTTCAATTGTTATTGCGCATCGATTATCAACTATTGAGAGTGCAGATAAAATAATAGTGATGGATCAGGGGAAAATTGTTGAACAAGGTAATCACCAAAGTTTACTTGCCAAGCAAGGTGCATATGCCCAGTTACATAGCTTCCAGTTTGAATAGGGGCGCTGTAGCATGCGCTTAATTGAGAAGGTTTGGTTTAATAATCATCCAGCTAAATGGCTGTTGGTGCCCATATTGCTGCCTTTATCAGCTTTATTTTGGCTAGTTAGCACATTGCGGCGTATCAGTTTTAACATTGGTTTATCAAAGTCATGTCACTTGAGTAAGCCTGTTATTGTTGTAGGTAATATTGGTGTCGGCGGCAATGGTAAAACACCGATTGTTTTATATTTGGTTGAACTGACTCGTCTATTAGGTTTAACACCCGGTGTTATCTCTCGAGGTTATGGCGGTAAAGCGCCTCACTATCCCTATTTGCTTGATGAAAACTCTACTTCAGTAGAGGCCGGTGATGAGCCTATCCTTATTCAGCAACGTTGTCAGGTTCCTATTGCAGTTGGCAGTGATCGTATAGCTAGCGCGGAGTTACTTATTGCTCAGGGCTGCGATATTATTATAAGTGATGATGGTTTACAGCATTATCGTTTAGCCCGTGATTTAGAATTAGTCGTTGTCGATGGCAAACGTTTATTTGGTAATGGTTTATTATTACCTGCGGGCCCATTGCGAGAAGGGCAGTGGCGTTTACCTAAAAGTGACTTAGTTATTTATAATGGTAAAGGTGCGCAGGACTATCAGGAAAAATATTACCCGTGTATTCAGATGACATTAGTGGCGACAGAATTGTGTAACTTACTTACCGGTGAGCGTATCAATTTAATAGATTTTGTTAAGCTAAATGGCGCAGTCAATGCAATTGCAGGTATTGGTGCGCCACAGCGATTTTTTGATACCCTAAAAGAACATCAACTTAAGGTCATTAATCAACAAAGCTTTGTTGATCATCATGCTTTTTCCCTTGCTGATTTTAATGAATTTGATGATAATATACCGTTATTAATGACTGAAAAAGATGCCGTTAAATGCCATAGATTTTGCAAAAAAAACTGGTGGTATTTACCTGTTGATGCTGCCTTTAGTGACAAAGATAGGCAGTTAATAATCGATAAAACTCAGATAGCGATACAATCAGCTATACAGTAAGCAATATAAGCAGCAATATATTCACCAATACATTCAGTAAATGAAAATATTGCTCATCAATTAAATATTAACCAGAGAGAAGTTAACATGGCTTTTGATACAAAATTAATGGAAATCCTTGCCTGTCCAGTATGTAAAGGTAAATTAGATTATGATAAAGCAGCGCAGGAGCTTATTTGCCATTTTGATCGTTTAGCTTATAGCATAGAAAAAGATATTCCCGTATTACTAGAAAATGAAGCGCGTGAAATTAGCGCTAACCAGTCTACTGAGCAGGATGGTTAATCATGGCTGTTAGTACCCCCTCAGTATTGAGTAAACCGGCTACTGGCGATACTAGCTTTGTTGTTGTGATACCCGCTAGATACCAATCATCACGTTTACCCGGAAAGGTATTAGCCGATATTAATGGCAAACCTATGATCCAATGGGTCGTTGAAAAAGCGCAATTAAGTGGTGCTCGCCAAGTGATTGTCGCTACAGACAATGATGAAGTGGCTGCAGTAGTAAACAGTTTCGGCGCTGAGGTATGTAAAACACGCTCGGATCATCAATCAGGCACTGAACGTCTTGCAGAGGTTATGGAGCAATACCAATTTAGTGATGATGAAATTATTGTGAATGTGCAAGGTGATGAACCTTTTATTCCACCAGAGAATATTGCACAAGTAGCGAATAACCTAGCTAATCAGCAACAAAATAGTCGTGTAGCACGTATGTCAACCTTGGCTATTAATATTGACTCCGTAGAAGAAGCGTTTAATCCCAATGCTGTTAAAGTGATACTTGATAAAGATGGTTATGCTTTATATTTCTCTAGAGCAACTATTCCTTACGACAGAGAGCGTTTTTTAACTTCCGATGCCAATACTGAAGAAAACATTCGTGCAATAGGTGATTTTTACTTAAGACATGTCGGCATTTATGCTTACCGTGCTGGTTTTATTAAAGATTATGTCAATTGGCCAACGAGTGAGTTAGAACAAGTTGAAGCGCTAGAGCAGCTGAGAGTTTTATACCAAGGTGAGAGAATTCACGTTGCGGTAGCAAATAGCCATGTACCTGTTGAAGGTGTTGATACTCCTGAAGACTTAGCCAAAGCAAGAGCGTATGCAGCTAGTTTAGTTTAACCTGTCTTGTCTTTTGATAAATATGCCATATCAATATCTATGTTAGGCCATTAATTGGCTCCAACCTGTATGCTTTTTATCATAAAAATCATATAGGTTGCATCCTAGAGTAATAGCAACTATATAATCACAGCAACCCACTATTCAATTGACATCGTGAGTATATTACTCTATCTAGCAAGTCAAACGAGCGTTGATAGCTTGGAAGAAAAGGTATATCGATCACGACCCTTTTCTTTTGATTGATACAAAGCTGAATCTGCTTGTTTTATTAATGTAGCAGGATGAGCTTTAGGTAATACATTTACCGTCGCAATACCTATGCTAATGGTGACATGTTCAGCAGTGGCCGAAAATTGATGTGGGATAGCTAAATCCCTAATCCTGTTCAAACAATGTTGAGCAAGAAGTTCAATCGAACTTTGTTCTGACGTTGTCATTAAAATGGCAAACTCTTCACCGCCATAACGAGCGACAAAGTCATTTTTACGTGCGACTACGGAACTCAACGCTTGAGCAATTAACTTTATACATGAATCGCCTTCAGGGTGTCCGTAATTATCGTTATAGTCTTTAAAGTGATCTATATCTATCATCATTAAGGTTAATGAGCCAAACTCTCTAGAAGCACGACTCCATTCTTTGTCTAAGGTGGTATCAAACTCACGGCGATTAAAAATACCGGTAAGACCGTCTTTAATCGCTAATAAATGTAATTCTTCTGTACGCTGAGCGACTTTCTTTTCTAGTGTTTCATAATGTCGTGCATTAATTAAAGAAACAGCCGCTTGTGCTGAAATAAGTTCAACCGTATCTTTATGCTTTTTAGTAAAGGCGTGTTCTGTGAGATTGTTTTCCAAATAGACGATAGCGATTAATCGACCTTGGGTTGTAATAGGTAGACATAAGACCGATTTAGGATTATTTATCCGTAAGTAACTGTTATTAATAAATCGAGGATCTTCACTAGGGTTATCTATGAGCAACGTTTTCATAGTTTGTTGCGTATAACGAATTAAGGTATCAGGTAATAAAGGTTGTTCTGCTGCATCAACATAGTCAAGGTTGATGTTATGTAATTGACTGTCAATACAGGCAGAAAAATCATTGATAGAACCGACTATTTCTACTATCAATTGTTCTTCTTCATTAATTATAATTGCGCCATGTTGAGCACCTGCATTTTCCATCAGTACTATCATCATCTTTTCTAATAATGAATTAACATAAATCTCTTCAGATAAAAGCTGATTGGCTTTTAGCAGTGAATGCAAATCAATAGATTGAGTTTGATCAGTGACTATGCTTTGTATTGAACTTTGTAAACTACCGCTAAATGGAACAGTACCACTGATTAAATTGAATCGTTGTTGTGGCCACTGCTCTTCTAACTGAGTACATTTTGCTGAAGCCCCCCAGTTAGCATAAAGATAATGAGCATCTTTAATAAAATTTTCGGCGATACGTTTTTGTCCTACATCAGCCCAATATTTTGCGTAACGTTCATTAATCAGTGCTTCACAATGAATGAAATCGGCCATTTCAACTGCATCAAGTGCTTCAGCGTATAATTGTGTCGCTAAAGTATCTTGTTTTTTTACTCGAGCTATCTCTGCGGCGATTAAAAAATATTTATGTGAATAGTTTTCAGAACTATGGACCGACCATGTTTGAAACTGGTCACATATTTCTTGTGCTTTAGTCAGGTTTTTATTGCTTAGGCTATCTTTGGAGTTCTTATCAGTAATATTGTCATCCAGTAAAATTAATGCCAAATAAAACAAGCTCTCTGTCATTTCAGGAGTGTCAGGTAAAAACATGCAGACAATATCAATATTTTGAATACATTGTGCTTGTAAGGCTTTGTTATTCATAAGGTAAGAATATCGAAGAGTTGCAAAAGTATAAAAAGCCATATCCATAGATGGAGTTTGGAAATCACCATTAAAATACTGTTCTACATTAAACCTTTCTGTGTTCAATGCTTCTGTGTTTAATGATTGTGGGGTAAGTGTTTTACCTTGCAAGGCTAATAATGATTGATAAGCACCTAATAAGACAAAATTTACGGTAGCTGGTTGTTGTTTTTTATTTAAAAAAGCTAAGCCATGTTCAATGTCTTGTTGTAACTCTTCTAACTTTACTCCTTTGATGAATTTGTTACAGGCTTTAAATAAAACACCATAACCAGCGAAAATAAGGTTAGTACCTTCTTCTCCCCAAGTTATAATCTGTTCTTGAAAAACATAACTGTTTTCAATAGGTTCACACCAATGCTGGTAGCTTGAAGCGAAATATTGATAAATAGTTGAGCGGTGATATTTACTTTCCCATAAATCTGAAACACTTTTTGCCAGTTTACTCATTTGGTAACAAGCAGGGTATTTTTCACCCATCATAGACATTGCTGTGGCATAAGCAGCATAACCAATAGAGCTAAGTTCACATTGGCCATATACTAAGGTTAAATGCACCATGTTACAGGCGTTTGTAGCGTATAAATGAGCACAACCAGATAAGTAAAAAGCGGAAGCTAAAGCATTATGAATTTCCATACGAAGTAAACAACGCTCATCAGTCATCTTTTCTGCGGCTAATAATTGCTCGTCAGTGTATTGATTACGTAAGTCTTGCGTTGTGGTAAAAGTTGCAACTACCTTTTGCTCTGCTATATTTTCGTTTTCTGGGAACTCAACATTCAAAAGAGCTAGACCACCCATTAATACTTCAATGGCATCAGGAAAACTACCTCGTGATTGAAATTGCTCTGCCTGAACTAAAATTAAGGCTACTTTTTCTTTATTTGCAGGAGCCTTATCAACACTCTTAAGATATAAAACTCTTGCAGTATCAATGTTTCCGGCTAAAAACTCTGTTTCAATTAATCCTTTATATATGGCCAAGGTCTGCTGTGGATCGACCTTCCATGCATCAACCGCTAAATGTTCTTTAGCGATTCGTAGGTAACTGGCCGCTGCATTATCTGTCTCTTATACACATCTCCGAGCCCACGAGACCGTACTAGATCT
>OJBR01000840.1_pt1 | contig 10529 bp, 8 predicted proteins | sample 1591161 | NCBI WGS metagenome assembly OJBR01 (sample SAMN05416803, study PRJEB24817) | seawater metagenome | isolation source: Sea water | place: Canada:Atlantic | collected 2013-07
CTTATTAGAGAATGCAGGAGCATATTCTCCTGAGTAACCATTCTCTTCAATCAATGCCTTACCTTTAAGCCTTTTAATTATCGCTGAGTGGGAAATAACTTAATCAACTTGGTATTAGTTGTGATTACATTATCCAACACTGAATAATATAAATCAGACTTGCTAAAATAGGTTATTCTTTTTCGTGTAAGCACAGGTTAATGTCTAAACAACATGATTGTTTATAGGACAATTATTCTGCACTCATTTGAATTCTCAACTTTTTATTTTTAAAGTTTGCGACAACACAATATATAATTAACATCTAGAGAGTCGTTAAGCTTATGGTTTCCTGTAATTGGGTTGTAATGAATACCACTGGCATCAATACACTTTAATCCGTGTTCTTCTGCCCAACCAATAAGTTGTGAAGGTCGTATAAACTTATCATGGTCATGAGTGCCATCAGGAACAATTTTGAGAAGTTTCTCTGCTGCAAGTATGGCAAGTAAATAAGATTTGATACTTTTATTGAGCGTCGAAAAGAAAATCAAGCCTCCTGGTTTAACTAAGGTAGAACATGCTTGAATTACCGAAGCAGGGTCAGGAACATGTTCTAGCATTTCCATACAAGTAACGACATCAAAAGTACCCGGATTTTCCAATGCTTTTTCTTCGGCAGTTATTTTTTGATAATTAATGGATACGCCCGTTTCTAACGCATGCAATTTTGCAACATTCAGTGGTTCGGTGCCCATATCAATACCCGTTACGTTGGCACCTAGTTTCGCCAGTGATTCTGACAATATACCGCCACCACAGCCTACATCAATCATTTGCATATCATAAAAGCTATTTTTTGAATCAACGCCTTCAACTTGGAGAGCTATATGCTGACTTATAAATTGTACTCTTAATGGGTTGATTTGATGCAGGGGTTTAAAATCACCTGTTAAATCCCACCATTGGCTAGCAACTTGTTCGAACTTCGCGATTTCATCTTCATTTACGTTGAGAGGTTGGCTTGACATATATTCACTACTTTAAATTAACTTTCAATCATTCGATTCTAAACGAAAGTCATTTTTAAGCAAAGGAGATAGATCAAATCTAGGCTTTTTAGATGCTTTTTAGATGCTTTTTTAAGCTGATTATACCCCCCGAAAAAACCTTTAAATAAAGCAGTATGGCATCAACAATTTTTATGCTAGTATGCTGCGTTGATTACTATTATTAGTGTCTATTAGATAACAATAAAATCTTTAAAATACCGTTTAATTATTACTTGAAAATAGCCTCGCTATTTAACTCGTATTATTAAGCAAAAGAATTAGTTAAGGGATACCATCGATTTATGTCCGATCTGGCCAAACAAATAGTTCCAGTTAATATTGAAGATGAACTAAAAACCTCCTATTTAGATTATGCCATGAGTGTAATAGTTGGGCGTGCATTGCCTGATGTTCGCGATGGTTTAAAACCTGTACATCGTCGAGTGTTATTCGCGATGGATGTATTAGGGAATGATTGGAACAAAGCCTATAAAAAATCAGCCCGTGTGGTTGGTGATGTAATAGGTAAATATCACCCGCATGGTGATACTGCAGTTTACGATACAATAGTTCGTATGGCACAGCCATTCTCCTTACGTTATATGCTTGTCGATGGACAAGGTAACTTTGGTTCTGTTGATGGCGATAGCGCAGCAGCAATGCGTTATACCGAAATTAGAATGTCTAAAATTGCACATTCAATTCTTGCCGATTTAGATAAAGAAACCGTTGATTTTGTACCTAACTATGATGGTACAGAACATATACCAGCGGTTATGCCAACTCGCGTACCTAACTTATTAGTTAATGGTACTTCAGGTATTGCTGTTGGTATGGCAACCAATATTCCTCCGCATAATTTAACTGAAGTTATCAATGCCTGTTTAGCGCTTATTGATAACAGCGAATTATCTTTCGAAGAAATTTTAGAACACATCCCTGGACCTGACTTTCCAACAGCAGGTATCATCAGTGGTCGTGCCGGTATCGAAGAAGCTTATCGTACTGGCCGTGGTAAAATAAAAATTCGTGCCCGTGCCGAGATTGAAGTACATGAAACTTCTGGCAAAGAAACAATAATTGTTCACGAGTTACCTTATCAAGTTAACAAAGCACGCTTAATTGAAAAAATGGCTGAGCTTGTTAAAGATAAACGTCTTGAAGGTATTTCTGCTTTACGTGATGAGTCTGATAAAGACGGCATGCGTATGGTTATTGAAATCAAGCGCGGTGAAGTAGGTGAAGTTGTTTTAAATAACTTATACAAACTGACGCAAATGCAGGTTTCTTTTGGTTTAAATATGGTGGCATTGACCAATGGTCAGCCTAAAATATTTAATATCAAAGAGATGTTAGAAGCGTTTGTTTTACATCGCCGTGAAGTTGTTACTCGTCGTACTATTTTCGAATTAAGAAAAGCGCGTGACCGTGCTCATATCTTAGAAGGTTTATCGATTGCTTTAGCAAACATAGACCCTATTATTGAATTGATTAAAGCGTCGAATAATAGAAAAGAATCAGAAGAAAAGCTTGTTTCTCAAGGTTGGGAATTAGGTAATGTTGCTAGTATGCTCAGCGAAGCAGGTAATGATGCAGCTCGTCCAGAGTGGTTAGAACCTGAATACGGTATTCGTGATGGTTTATATTATTTAACTGCAGAGCAAGCCAAAGCAATCGTTGATTTACAGTTATACAAATTATCGGGCATGGAACACGATAAGATTCTAAGTGAGTACAAAGCGTTATTAGACCTTATTGCAGAATTAATGCATATTTTGGCTACGCCAGCTCGTTTAATGGAAGTTATTTGTGAAGAGTTGATTGCTATTCGTGATGAATTTGGTGATGAACGTAGAACAGAAATAACGAATGCTTCACATGATTTGTCTTTAGAAGACTTAATCACTGAAGAAGATGTTGTAGTGACACTTTCACATGAAGGTTATGTTAAGTATCAAGTCTTAAGTGATTACGAAGCTCAGCGTCGTGGTGGTAAAGGTAAAGCAGCAACTAAGATGAAAGAAGAAGACTTCATCGAACGTTTACTCGTGGCCAATACACATGACACTATTTTATGCTTCTCAGATCGCGGTAAATTATATTGGTTGAAAGTTTTCCAATTACCATTAGCAAGTCGTACAGCGAGAGGCAGACCTATTGTAAACATCTTGCCATTAGAAAGTGATGAACGTATCACTGCTATCCTACCTGTTCGTGATTATGCTGATGATAAATATATCGTAATGGCAACGGCTTCTGGAACAGTGAAGAAAACACGTTTAGATGCATACTCTAATCAACGTGCTAACGGTATTATTGCGTTAAATCTTCGTGATGATGATACCTTAATTGGTGTTGATATCACTGATGGTAATAACGATATCATGTTGTTTTCTGATGCGGGCAAAGTTGTTCGTTTCAATGAGAAAGTAAAAGATAGCGAAACAGGCGAAATCAAGTTAGACCCAGAAACGGGTGAACAACGATGGGCACTTAAACCAATAGGCCGTACTGGTACTGGTGTTCGCGGAATGAAACTTGAAGGCGACCAAAAAGTTGTTTCATTGATTGTTCCTAAGAATGATGGACCTATCTTAACCATTACAGAAAATGGTTTTGGTAAACGTACTGATTTAGCTGAATATCCAGCTAAGAGTAGAGCAACGAAAGGTGTTGTTTCTATTAAAGTTAGTGAACGTAATGGTAAAGTCGTTGGTGCCGTTCAAGTTGAAGAACTTGATGAAATTATGCTTATCACTGATAGCGGTACCTTAGTTCGTACTCGCGTCAATGAAGTGAGCATTATTGGTCGTAATACTCAGGGTGTGCGTTTGATACGTACTGCTGATGATGAACATGTGGTAGCACTACAGCGTATTGATGAAATTGAAGAGCCTGAACTACTTGAAGAAGTTGTTGAGGGTGCTGAAGGCATTGAAACGAGTGCGGAGCATAATCCGGAGCATAGCGCTCAGCAGGATGTTGCTGATACCTCACAAGACGACAATCAAGAGTAATTGTCGCATCAACACTAAAAAGGCGGCTAATAACCGCCTTTTTTAATGTGATTTTTTAAGTAAATAAATATTTCAAATTGTAGTTAATAAAGTAGGAAAGATAATGTCAGAAGTTTTTAATTTTTGTGCTGGCCCAGCAATGTTGCCGACACCTGTAATGGCAAAAGCACAACAAGAGTTTTTAAATTGGCAAGGCACAGGTAGTTCTGTGATGGAATTAAGCCATCGTAGTAGTATTTACATTGCTATGGCAGAAAAAGCTGAAGCAGATTTACGTGAGCTCATGTCTATTCCTGATAATTATAAAGTTCTGTTTTGCCATGGTGGCGGACGAGGACAGTTTTCTGCTGTACCACTTAACTTACTCCCCGCTGGTAAGTCTGCGGATTATATTATTTCGGGTTCATGGTCTAAAGCAGCAGCAGCTGAAGCAAAAAACTTTGGTGATATTAATGTTATTGACATTAATAAAGACAGTGATGGTAATGCTAGTCTTCAGTCGAGCACAGACTGGCCTCTTAATAAAGAAGCAGCGTATGTACATTATTGTCCTAATGAAACAGTTAATGGCATTGAAATAAACAATATCCCTGAGACTAATGGCGTGCCTCTAGTTGCAGACATGTCTTCAACTATTTTATCTCATGAAGTCGATGTCAGTAAATTTGGCTTAATCTACGCTGGCGCGCAAAAAAATATCGGTCCGTCTGGTTTAACTATTGTCATTGTTCGTGAAGACTTACTTGGTCATGCTCATAAAGCAACGCCATGTATTATGAACTATAAAACGGCTGCAGACAGCGACTCAATGTATAATACACCGCCAACTTATGCTTGGTATCTTGCTGGTTTAGTATTTCAATGGCTTAAAGAGTCAGGTGGCGTTAAAGAAATTGCTAAAGTAAACCAAGCTAAAGCTGAGTTACTATATCAAGCGATTGATCAGAGTGAATTATATCTTAATCACATTGAAACCCAGTATCGCAGTAAGATGAATATTCCATTTTGGTTAAAAGATGAAAGCTTAAATGAGAAGTTTTTAAAAGAGTCTGAAGCTGCTGGATTAACGGCGCTGAAAGGCCATAGAATTGTCGGTGGCATGCGCGCAAGTATTTATAATGCAATGCCTATTGAGGGTGTGAAAGCGCTTGTGGGCTTTATGCAAGAGTTTGAAAAGAGGAATAGATAAAGTGGAGCAGTTAACATTAAACCCAATAGGTAAAATTAATGGCGAAATATTTTTACCTGGTTCAAAAAGTTTATCTAATCGTGCATTGTTAATTGCGGCGTTAGCTAATGGCGTAACAAAAATCACTAACTTATTAGTAAGTGATGACATTAATCATATGTTAGATGCGTTAACAATCCTTGGTATTAAATATACGTTAAGTGACTGTGGCACTGAATGTACTGTTACAGGTAATGGTGGTTTTTTCCATGCTGAAGAACCATTGGAACTATACTTAGGTAATGCCGGCACGGCAATGCGCCCATTGTGCGCCGCTCTTGCAGCAAGTGAAGGTGAGTTTATCTTAACCGGTGAGCCACGAATGAAAGAGCGTCCTATTGGTCATTTAGTTGATGCATTAGCACAGTTGGGTGGCGATATAGAATACCAAGAAAATAAAGACTACCCACCGGTAAGAATTAAAGGTAAAGCGTTAACGGGCAATACAGTGACCATTGATGGTTCTATTTCAAGTCAGTTTTTAACAGCTATCTTGATGATAACTCCTTTATTGGATACAAATACCACCATTGAAATTGAAGGTGAATTAGTTTCCAAGCCTTATATTGATATTACGCTTGATATTATGAGTCGATTTAATGTCAATGTTCAAAATAATGACTATAAGTCGTTTAATGTTAGTGGTAATCAGGCATATCAAGCACTAGATAGCTATATGGTAGAAGGGGATGCATCTTCTGCATCATACTTCTTAGCAGCTGGTGCTATCAAAGGTGGTGAAGTCACTGTTCATGGCGTTGGTAAGCTCAGTGTTCAAGGAGATAAGCATTTTGCCGATGTTCTTGAAAAAATGGGTGCAGAAGTTCATTGGAATGATGAGTCAATCACCGTTATAGGTAAGCCGTTGACTGCAGTAGATATGGATATGAATCATATTCCTGATGCGGCAATGACTATTGCTACCACAGCACTATTTGCGACAGGAACAACAACCATTAGAAATATATATAACTGGCGTGTAAAAGAAACAGATCGATTAAGTGCCATGGCGACAGAGTTAAGAAAGGTTGGCGCTGAAGTTGTTGAAGGTAATGACTATATTTCAATTACTCCACCAAAAACGCTGAAACATGCAGAGATTGATACTTATAATGATCATAGAGTGGCTATGTGTTTTTCTCTTGTTGCTTTGAGTGATACACCCGTTACCATTAATGATCCTAAGTGTACCGCTAAAACATTTCCTGACTATTTTGACAAGCTAGCGCAAGTTTCTTGTTAATTATGTTACAGAAAATCATATTTACGCGATTTTACTCTGTAAATGCCGTATAATTGCGCCGATTTTCGATGTTAGGAGAAAAAAATATGCAGGAAAGCACTCCCGTTATAACCATTGATGGCCCAAGTGGGGCTGGTAAAGGAACCGTTGCAAGGATAGTTGCGGATCAATTAGGTTGGCACCTTCTTGACAGTGGAGCTATTTATCGCGTCTTAGCAGTTGCAATACAGCATCACCAACTTTCATTAGATGATGAAGAGCCACTAATTCCTATGGCTGCTCATTTAGATGTTCAATTTGAGATTAGTAGTCAAGGTGAGGCTAAAGTCATTTTAGAAGGTGAAAATGTTACCGAAATTATTCGTACTGAAGAAGTTGGTGGATTAGCATCGAAAGTAGCGGCATTTCCTCGTGTGAGAGAAGCACTATTGCGAAGACAACGTGCTTTTAGTGTTAGCCCAGGCTTAATTGCTGATGGTCGAGACATGGGAACTGTTGTTTTCCCTAAAGCGCCAGTAAAGATATTTTTAACTGCTAGCGCAGAAGAACGAGCTGATAGAAGATTTAATCAGTTGAAAGAAAAAGGGATTGATGTTAACATCGGGCGCCTTTTGGATGACATACGTCAACGAGATGAGCGAGATCAAAACCGCAAGGTAGCTCCTCTTATCCCGGCAGAAGGAGCGTTAACTATTGATTCTACTGATATTTCTATTACAGAAGTCGTCAATAAAATCCTTATGTTTGCCAATGGCAAATTAACGTAAAACACATACCTTTAAGTTAGCTAAATTTGTAATAACTGCTAGCATTAAAGAACTTTTAATAGAAAGCCTACTGTATGGATGCACTGGGCATACTTAACCACCCCATGAAACAATGACGTTGAATGGATTAATAGCTGAGTTTATAACAAGTTATGACTGAAAATTTTGCGCAACTTTTTGAAGAAAGTTTAAAAGAAATCGAAACACGCCCGGGTTCAATTATCCGTGGAACAATCGTAGCCGTTAACAAAGACAATGTAATTGTTGATGCTGGCCTTAAATCTGAGAGTGTTATCTCAATTGATCAATTTAAAAACGCTGCTGGTGAAGTTGAAGTAGTTGTTGGCGATGAGATCGACGTAGCATTAGATGCAACAGATGATGGTTTCGGTGAGACTATCCTTTCTCGTGAAAAAGCAAAACGTCACGAAGCATGGCAAGTGCTTGAAAAAGCATACGAAGAAAAAGAAACTGTTATCGGTGTTATCAACGGTAAAGTTAAAGGTGGTTTCACTGTTGAAGTTAGCGATATTCGCGCTTTCTTACCAGGTTCATTAGTAGATGTTCGTCCAGTACGTGACACTGCTCACCTTGAAGGCAAACCTCTAGAATTTAAAGTTATTAAGCTTGATCAAAAGCGTAATAACGTAGTTGTTTCACGTCGTGCTGTAATCGAAGCTGAAGGCAGTGCAGAACGTGATGAATTACTTGAATCATTAGCTGAAGGTCAAGAAGTTAAAGGTATCGTTAAGAACCTTACTGACTACGGTGCATTTGTTGATTTAGGCGGCATTGACGGTTTATTACATATCACAGATATGGCTTGGAAACGTGTTAAACACCCAAGTGAAATCGTAAATGTTGGCGATGAAATTCAAGTTAAAGTATTGAAATTCGACCGTGAGCGTACTCGTGTATCTCTAGGTATGAAGCAGTTAGGCGAAGATCCATGGGTAGCAATTGCTAACCGTTACCCAGAAGGTTCTAAACTTTCTGGTCGCGTAACTAACTTAACTGACTACGGTTGTTTTGTTGAAATCCAAGAAGGCGTTGAAGGTTTAGTTCACGTTTCTGAAATGGATTGGACTAACAAAAACATCCACCCATCTAAAGTTGTTAACTTAGGTGACACAGTAGAAGTTCTAGTATTAGAAATTGACGAAGAACGTCGTCGTATTTCTTTAGGTCTTAAACAGTGTATTGCTAACCCTTGGGAAGAGTTTGCTAAAAACTTCAACAAAGGCGACAAAGTATCAGGTAAGATCAAGTCAATTACTGACTTTGGTATCTTCATCGGTCTTGACGGCGGCATTGATGGTTTAGTTCACTTATCTGATATTTCATGGGCTGGCGGTGAAGAAGCTGTTCGTGATTATAAGAAAGGCGACGAAATCGACGCAATCGTACTTCAAGTTGACCCAGAACGTGAGCGTATCTCGTTAGGCGTTAAACAAGCTGAAGACGACCCGTTCAATATGTATCTGACAGATAAGAAAAAAGGTGCTATTGTTACTGGTAAGGTAACTGAAGTTGATGCTAAAGGCGCAACTGTTGAGTTAGCTGAAAGTGTTGAAGGTTACCTTCGTGTTAGCGACATTTCTGTAGAACGTATCGAAGATGCATCTACAGTATTGAAAGTTGGTGACGACGTTGAAGCTAGGTTTATGGGTGTGGATCGTAAGAACCGTACTATTAGCTTATCTATCAAAGCAAAAGATCAAGCTGACGAACGTGAAGCAATGGATAACCTAAACCAAGTAGAAGAAACTGGTTTAAGTGCTATGGCTGCAGCGTTTAAAAACGCTAAAAACTAATATTCCTTAACGGGAAATAGTTTTACTTTGCAATGGTGCTGTAATTACTACAGCAGGTGAAAAGAGTATTTATCACTATCGTGGTGATACTCTTTTCTTATTTTTAACGCCATTGGCGGAGCCAATTTTTACTATAATTTTTAGACTAATTAGTAATAATTGCGCGGTGCTAGGTAAATACTGAGAGGTCAGAATGACTAAGTCAGAACTTATTGAGAAATTAGCCGATAAATTAAGTCATTTATCCGCTAAAGAAGTGGAAAAATCTATAAAAGAAATCTTGGAATTGATGGCGCTATCCTTGTCAAAAGGAGAGCGTATTGAAATACGAGGTTTTGGTAGTTTTTCATTGCATTACCGTGCTCCACGAGTTGGTAGAAATCCGAAGACTGGTGAATCGGTTGAATTAAGTGGTAAATACGTTCCTCACTTTAAACCAGGCAAGGAGTTACGTGAAAGAGTTAATCTTTCTGTAGCATAAATTGCAAAGCTAACTAAAAAATTAGATAATAAACGGCATGTTACCCATGCCGTTTTTTTTTGGCAGAATTTAATAAGGCTTATTAAAGTGCGATTATATTTAACACTCTTTTTTATTTTAGTTTTACTTGCCGTAGCATTTATTTTCGGTAGCCAAAACGATCAATTACTCACATTAAACTATTTAGTTGCACGTACAGAAATAACTGTAGCTGCCGCGGTAAGTTTATTTACTGGACTAGGCTTTGCTTTAGGCCTGCTTGTGACTATTCTTTGGCGTATTGTACGTAAAAGCAAAAAGGCACTCGCGAAAAATAAATCCCAGGAAAAGTAAATAATACGCTTTGTCCTATTCTTCTTTATAACTTTTCTCAAGAGCCCCAATGATTGAATTACTCTTTTTATTATTACCCGTTGCCATGGCTTATGGCTGGTTTATGGGCCGTAATAGCATCAAGCAAAACCAACAAATTGCAAAACAAGATTTATCGATAAAATACTCTACTGGCTTAAATTATTTATTGTCTAACCAACAAGATAAAGCAATCGACTCTCTACTTGATGCGTTGAAAGTTGAAGATGATAGTGTGGAAGCACATTTCGCCATGGCTAATTTATTTCGTAAACGAGGTGAATTAGACCGAGCATTAAAAGTACATGAACACCTTGTTAGACTGAATCACTTACCAACTAAGGACAAGCAACAAGCTGTATTTGAATTAGGAAAAGATTTCCTTAGCGCTGGTTTATATGATCGTGCTGAGACTATGTTTATAAAGTTATTAAAATCAAAAGACTATGGTCTAAAATCTTTAACCTATCTATTGAAAATATTTCAATCGACTAAAGATTGGCAGCAGGGCATAGATAGACAAAAATTAATTGTTAAATATAACGATAAACGCTGTCTCTTATACACATCTGACGCTGCCGACGAAGAGGATAGTGT
>OJBR01000846.1_pt1 | contig 10413 bp, 7 predicted proteins | sample 1591161 | NCBI WGS metagenome assembly OJBR01 (sample SAMN05416803, study PRJEB24817) | seawater metagenome | isolation source: Sea water | place: Canada:Atlantic | collected 2013-07
GATCTACACTATCCTCTTCGTCGGCAGCGTCAGATGTGTATAAGAGACAGCTCATGATACTGATAATCATGGGGTTATTACTCGTGGTGAATTGCTATTAACAATGAATGGTACCACTACGCGTGTGGCAACAGGAGATTGGTATCATGTGCCTGCACACGTAGAGCACTCAGCTCATTTTGACATTGATACCGATGAAATCGAATTTTGGTTTAAAGACAATACATAATAAGATTTTAAACCTAAATCAGAGATGAAATTTATTATTATCTTGAAATAGTTAAAGTAATAATCGATTTTTTAGTGAGTTAACTATGGTGCGATTAAAGTATCCCTTAGCAATATTTTTTCTATTATGGTGTGCAAAAACTATTGCAGCGCCGACTTCTGACTGGAAAAAAATTATTCGCGATACACCTTATGCTTTTAGTAAAGGGGCATCCAAAAACTTAGCCGAATTACGCCGCTGGGTATTGCTATCCAATGGTTATTGCGAACTCCCTGACCGACATGTGTTTTTTGATCAACGGGGTCAATTCTTAACCTGGATGGATAATGAAGAGTCGGGCATAGCGACACAGGAAAAGTTAAATAAAATTCGTCAACAATTACACCAAAATAATAAGGTTAACCGCTGGATTGAAGGAACTATGTCTACCATAGGTTATCCCTTTGCGCTGAGTTGCGATCAACCATGGGTTGATATTCGAGCGGCTATTGACCGAGTAAAAGGCATAGTGCCGGAATCGAAAGTATGGGGCACTTGGGACGGTGTTAAGGCAGGTACAGAGTCTAATCCTATTAGCTTAGAGGCATTGGTCGGTTTAATGTTTCAACACCGCAGTTCACAGCTAGTTAAACCAATAGATACCTTGTCATTAAGGTTGTTTGTCGCCCAGTTGATTATTGAAAGTGGGGCAAAAAAACATGTACGTTCAAGTGACAATGCTTTAGGAATGCTGCAGTTAAAACCTGAGGTTTTGAATGACTGTGGTATTGAAAAGCGCTTCTATCAACATCGAATGGCACAGGTAGATTGCGCTGTTCGGTTATACGTGATGATTAGCAGAAATCTTCAACCAGTATTTTCCTCGGTATTCGGGCATCTTGAGAAGGTAAAACAACAAGCACTCTTTGATATACTTTTAGTCCAATCTTATCACTCAGGCATTGGTGCTATGACAAAATTACTCACTGATATTGATATGGGCAAAGCTGCCCGATATTTTGCTGAACATGAGCAACAATTCTCTGCCGAAGATATTGCCACGGGCATGATATTTCATAACTTGGGTCGCCAACCTTGGGGTTGGGAGTCACTCTATTACGTTCTGGATATCATGATTGTGTCTAAGTTCTTGTCTGCACAAGATAGTTAATGCTTGGTTTATTTTAATCCTGCTCTTCATGCTGGTATTTCCTTAGATAACTAATTGTGCTGCTATCACAATAGGTTACCAACTATTGCAAGTCGCTAAGTAGAAATAGTCACCTGCACTAAACATCGCTATTGTCTGAATATCGCCATTCTACGTGGCTTTTGTGTAATTTGTTTACTACTATTTTTAGACGTTGAGATAATACTCTCACTCCGTATTCCTATCCATATTCCATTAAGTTGTTGGCGGTTGTCATGGATAAATAACCAACAAAGGAAGCCCCCATGACTAAAAATCTAAAAGCTATATCATTTTATTTTTCGCTGTTCATCTTCCTGATGACTTGTGTATCTATGCCGGTAAATGCAGAAGAAAAAAAGTTAGAAAAAATAATCACCACTATGTGGGTCTTTTACCCTAAAGAAGGAAAGTCAGCTGAATTTGAAAAAGCGTTCAAAAAACATGTTGAATACCGTAAATCCATGGATGATCCACGCAAATGGTCAGTGTATCAGGCTGACATGGGTAAAAAAATGAACGCTTACTTAGTGCGTTCATGTTGTGAATCTTGGTCAGATCTTGATGATTATCGCCAATGGAATATCAAATCAAAGGCCTCTGAAAACTGGCGTGACAATGTTAGTGAATATGTTGCCCATTATGAACGAGATCGCTCTGAAGCTGATTTTGAAAATAGTCATTGGCCAGCCGATTTAAAATATAAGTATGTTGGTGTTAATACTTACCAACTTAAATTAGGCCATAGCGAGGCGAGAACAAAAGACAAAAAAGCTCTTAGTGATGCCGCTAAAAGTGAAAAGTGGCCATTTAATTGGTTTTGGGATGAGAGCATCAATGGAAAAATGGAAATGAACTTGGCTGTTCCCTATATGAGTTACGGAGATATGGCACCGCCAGAAGTTAAATTTAGTCAAATATTAGCTAAACATTTAGGTGGCAAGGAAAAGGCTAAAGAATTACTAAGCCGGTGGTCATCTCACTTCAAATCAGTTTCTTATAACATTTACGTATTACGAGAAGATTTGTCGATGTAAGCATTCAGTAATTATCAGCTCTTAAAAAATGGCAACAATAGTTTGCCATTTTTTTTGAATTCAAAAGATCGTTTTTAGTTCTATCTCAGTAATTAATGAGTATTTCAAACTACCTTAATTTTAACCCAGACCAAGCACGGGTCAGCGCCCAAACGGCTATGATAATAAAGGTGGTATGTACAAAGGTAAAGTAAGTAATTACATAAACCCATGTCCAAGCCGATTCAAAGCCCCCTAAGATAACCATCAAGGCTGAAACAACACCGAGTGCAATAAAGGCAACAAGATTAAGTTTGATGCCTAATTTTGCGTGATAAAAAGCGATGCTGGTTACCGGTAAATTTTTGATCGTGAGTATTAACCAAATAAAGGCAATGCCTGGCAAAAAAGTGAGGTTTAAAATTGAAGCAAGTGCGGCATTAGACGCTTGTTTAATCTGCTGTTTATCAACCGCAGTTTCTGTATCCGTTTGTGGCAATGCCATAAGTAATCCCTTTACGTTAATTTGTTTATTTAGCAATAACAAAAACTAAGAATAAAACCAAGAATAAAATTATTACTTTGGCTGAAAGTTGTTTAAGAACAATAAATAGTTTAGTTTTTAGCTAGGCTTTTTTAGTGTTATTAAAACATTATAGTTTATGGAAGAAAGCGACTTAGCGAATATGTAAAAATGTTTAGAGCTGAGGCGTGTTTTTTAACTCTACTATTTCACTTTCACTTGTGTTGATTTTTATTTTCCACCTATCTAGTTGGTGTTGATCTCTAATTTTATTAGGCAATAGGAAAACTCTGCCTGTGGGATGAACATTGTTATTTTAAATTTAATGCCTAGCAACTACATTGCTGAAACAGGCTAAACTAACTAGCGGCTCACATTAATTACTTGCCTTTCTATGTCAGCTATTTTCACCGTTAAATGCGTACTATTAAATTAACAGCTTAATAACGACCCCATTTTTTCATCGCCTACCTCAGGGCTCTTAAAACAAATGCCCATTAATCACTTGAATATATAAGTGTAATACTTTAAATTACATATTATCAAAAGATAATCATTCTCATTACTGTTAAGGGCAATTCATGGAAGTCAAAATGGTTCGTTTACCATTCAAAAGGTCACTCGTCACATTCGCCATATTATTAGCTTCAAGTACACAGGTTATGGCCGAGGACAAGCTTGTCAAAGAAGATATTGAAGTGATAACGGTAAAGGGCAGAGCCGCTCAATTCTATTTTGTAGAAGAATCAACGATGGCAACAAAGACGCCAACTGACTATATGGACTTACCCCAATCAGTTCAGGTTTTGAGTAATGAACTCATTAGAGATCAAGCGGCACGTCAAACTTCTGATCTTTATCGCTCAATATCTGGTGTGACTCAATTTAGTTATTCAGGCATTACTGCTAGGGGATTTAGGCAAGATCAAGTTCGTTATGACGGTGTACAAGGAGACCCTTACTCAGGTTTTTCTATTCCACAATTATTTAATGTTGAGCAAGTCGAAGTATTAAAAGGCCCTACAGGCATGCTATATGGCGCTGGTCAGCCCGGAGGTTTGCTAAATTACGTCACTAAAAAACCAAAATTTACTCAACACTCTGAAATTGCATTATTCATGGGTAACGAAGATCTCTTTGGTGGTTATGCTGATACGACAAATGCGATAAATGATGATGCAACATTGGCTTATAGGCTTGGTGGTTTTTACCAAAGTAAGAAAGGTTTTAGAAATAATACCGATGAAGAAAATACATTATTATCAGCAGGTCTTACGTGGTTGCCTACCGATGATGTTGATATAACTTTTCAGTATGATTTTATCGATCAAGATTTAGGAGGGCACCGTTTAAGAGGTGTTCCTGTGGATGATAATGGTAACTTCTTAACTGATATAAGTTACAGCCCTAATGAAAAAACGGATTTTCAACGTTTAACGGCTGATGTTTGGCAAGTCATTGCGAAAACACAACTATCTGATAACTTGACTAATAATACAGTATTGCGCGCTTTGGAGAATGAGAGAACGCAAAATTATCACGAAAATCGAGGTTTAGCCGATGATGGGCGTACAATGACCAGAGAATTTCGTGATCAGTTAAGAGAGAATAGTGAATGGAGTATCACTACTGATTTTGTCTATCAAATGACTACTGGGGATATTGAACATATCTTGTTATTTGGTGCTGATTATTTTAATAGCGAATTACACTATGAATCTAAATTTGGTCGTGGTGCTGCGTCATTAATCCCTGATATGGATATTATTAATCCTATATACGGAGCTAATACAAATGACTACCTTTTGAAAGTGCGCCCAGATTCAGATAGTGAAAGTAACCGTCTTGGGATATATGTACAAGATCAAATTCGTTTAAGTGAGCACTGGTTAGCTATAGCCGGAGTGCGATTCGATAAATTTGAAGATGTAGGAGTGACCGATAATTTCAAATCTTCTGATGATAATTACAGCCCGCGTATTGGTGCTATTTACCAACCTAACGATGATATGTCGGTATTTGGGAATATAACTCAAGGTTTTCAGCCACAAAGTTTATATAACCAACAGCAATCTAGCTTCGACAGTGACGTTATTGGCGATTTAAAAGCAGAAACAAGCGTGCAGCATGAATTAGGGATTAAAAATCAGTGGTTAAATAGCAGTTTGCACACCACGGTTACCGCTTACCACATTGTTAAAGAAAATGTGACCAGTTGGAACCCAGATGATACTGGAATTAATGATGGTATTGCAGCGATTGTACAAATTGGAGAAGTTACTAGTGAAGGTGTTGAAATTGATATCGTTGGCGACATAACTGAAACTTGGACCGGTACAGTGAGTTATGCATACAACAAGGCTAAAATTACTGGCGGCGCACCTGATTCAGTTAGAAATTCAGTAGGAGATGAGTTTGTAAATGCGCCAGATCATACTTTGGGTATTTGGACTCGATGGGAATTACCATCGATAAACTCGGCTATTGCTTTTGGTACTGACTATGTGAGTGACCGCATTAGTTTGAGTGGTCAAAAAGTGAAATCTTATACTGTGTGGGATGCAAGTTGGCGCAGTACTATCAATAATTTTGAAATTCAGCTGAACCTGAAGAATTTATTTGATAAAGAATATGCTACGAGTGGCTTTAATGAACGAAATGGACATTTCCCAGGAGAGCCACGTAGTGTCTTATTACAGGTAAGTTATTCAATTTAAACATCTTGTATATAAAAAGGCTTCTATTGGAGGCCTTTTCTTCATCTTTAAATCTACTTGTAAATTATGTAATGAACAAAAAAAAATGGTATGCATGGCATAGTTTAGCCGGCATTAAATTGTCAATATTAATATGTTTTATTCTATTAACAGGCACATTGGCTGTTATTTCACATGAAATAGATTGGCTTTTCAATAGTAGTCAACGTGTTTTACCGTCTGTCTCTTCTTCAGATATCAACTGGTCTAAAGTATATCAATCGGCGTATAAGCAAGATGATACATCGCTAATAAAGAGTATTAATGCGCCTGTTGATAATTGGTTCGCCGTTGAGGTTATCCGTGTGAATGACCAAGAGCAGCGCTACCGTGAGTTTTATCATCCCGTGACCGGACAATATCAAGGAAAAGGTCGTTGGTATAACTGGCAACGTTTTTTTAGGATGTCGCATCGGCATTTAATGATGCCTACTATTTATGGCGTTACTATTGTTGGTATTGTAGGGCTTGTGATGTTTTTTTCCCTTATCTCAGGTTTCTTTATCATTCCTCAATGGTGGAAAGCTTTTTTTAGGAAACCGAGGATAAATAATAGAAAAACATTTTGGAATGATTGCCATAGACTTTTCGGCTTGTGGGGGAGTTGGCTATTATTCACTGTATGTATAACAGGTACATGGTATTTAATTGAAGTCTGGGGGGGCAATGCTAGCTTTCCAGAACAAGATATTCCCGTGGTTAATAAAGTCGATCAGGTAATTTTTAAGACATCGCAAGCGATTTTTGAAACGACGATAAAGAGTGTTTCTACATACCATGATTTAAGCATTACACGCATTATTTTACCGACAAGTGAAGAACATATCATCATTGTTCAAGGTCAAAATGATACCGTGTTAGTGCGAGATAGAGCTAATAATGTTATTTTTGATAGCATTAATGGTCAATACTTATCACGACGTATAGCGCATGAACAATCGATGCATGTAAGAATATCTGAGGCGGCTGATCCGCTACATTTTGGTGTTTGGGGGGGGATTTACACTAAAATATTATATTTTATCTTTGGAAGTATACTATGTGCGTTAGCTATTTCAGGGACATATCTTTATGGTTTGCGACACTATAAGTCACAACGTAATGAATTTAATCTTGTTCGAAAAACGTGGAAAGCATCTTGGCTTGGAACAGGTCACTGGAAATGGTTTTCTATAGTAGTCATTAGTATTATGTTTATTCTGACCTCACTTATTTTTACAAATTATGTCTTAATATAAGATTAAATTAGCAATGTGACTTATCGATAAAATAGCTTGGTGTACATAGGAGTTATCTGCAGATATTTGTTCACTATTATTATCACTGCTTATGGAGTAGTGGGTTTAGGGCACTATGCAGTGTTTATTACCGTTTGAAAGCATAGTGCTAGCAGAAACTTTGTATTGAAACACCCTATAATATTTTGTTTGAAGTGAGTGAATAATTTTTGAGGAACGTCATGGAACCTTTGTTTTATAGCGGGCTTTGTCAGTGTTTTGATTAAAAATCAATTGTTTATACTGGCAGTATCGACCAGTTATATAAAACTTAATTAAGTCGTCATTTTTTGCCAGGTTACTTGCCCAATCTCTCTCTTTTATTCAGATGAAAGGTGAGCTAAGCCTTCTAAAATAGGACAATCAGGGTTATCGTCACCATCACATTTATCCGCTAGTGTCTGTAACACTTCTCTCATTTGCTCTAGCTCCACTATTTTTTCGTTTATCTCCTGTAAATGACTCAGTGCTAGTTTTTTCACGTTACGACTTTCTCTGTCATTATCGAGCCAGAATTTGAGCAATGACTGGATTTCAGTCATTGAGAAACCTAGATTTCTCGAACGACGAATAAAGCCCAGTTGTTGTATGTGCGCTTGATTATAGAGTCGATAACCTGCATCTGTGCGACTCGCTTTTTTCAATACGCCAATTTCTTCATAGTATCGAATCATTTTAGCGGACACCCCCGTTAAACTCGAGGCTTTGCCTATGGTGACAAGTTTATCCATGTTACTTCTCCTTATGTGTCCAACGTTGTAGTAACAATGCGTTACTGACAACAAATAAGCTACTAAATGCCATTGCAGCACCCGCAATAATGGGGTCAAGATAACCAAAGGCTGCCAACGGAATTCCTACTGCATTAAAGATAAAGGCCCAAAAAAGGTTTTGCTGTATTTTACGATAAGTCAGCCTTGCAATGATCAATGCCGTGGGCACTAGGCTTGGCTTACTGCGCATTAAAGTAAAAGAAGCAGCACTAACCGCAACATCAGTACCTGATGCCATTGCCATGCCCAAATCTGCTTTTGCTAGCGCTGGCGCATCATTAATGCCATCACCAATCATAGCAACCTGATAACCTTGCTCTTGATATTGCGTAATATATTTTGCTTTGTCTGCAGGCAGTACTTCAGCCTTAAAATCGTCCAACTGTAATTCTGAAGCCACCGATGTTGCACTCGCTTGGTTGTCACCGGTAAGCATAGCAACCTTTATACCTTGTTGTTGTAATAGCTTCACAGCAGACAATGCATCGGATTTCAATTTATCACTAAAACAAAATAGGCCGAGTAATTTTATTTTATCTTGGTGTTGACTAGCTAACCAAGAAACAGAAGCTCCCGCTATTTTTATTTGTTCGGTTGGCAGTGTTACACCTAATTCTTGCATCCAATGACTGCTGCCCATCAATACTAAATTGTCAGCAATGTTGCCCTTGACACCATAACCTGCGACAACTTGAAATTCATCGACAGGTATTGCTTGTGTATCGTTGGCTAATGCCTTTTCAACCACTGCCTTGCCTAATGGGTGCTCACTATTTATTTGTAGGGAATAGGCTAGCTGTAATACTGATTCTTCATTGCCATTAACGACTGTCATCTCACTTACAACAGGTTTGCCTTGGGTCAAGGTGCCTGTTTTATCAAATACTACTAAATCGATTTTTTTTGCCTGCTCTAATGCTACTGCATCTTTAACCAATACGCCCAATCTGGCAGCGGTTCCTGTGCCTGCCATTATAGCTGCTGGAGTTGCTAAACCAAGTGCACATGGACAAGCAATAACTAACACGGCTACCGCATTGAGAATGCCATTGGTCCAATCATCAAACACTAAACCCGTTACCAATAAGGTTGTCAGTGCGATCAATAAGACGACAGGAATGAAGATACTGCTGACTTTATCGACTATTGCCTGAACGGGGGCTTTCGCTCCTTGGGCTTCTTCTACGAGTGCAATGATTTTTGATAAAGTAGATTCGCTACCAACATTAGTGGCACGGATCTCCAAAATACCGTCTAAGTTAAGTGAGCCACCTGTGACGATATCACCTTCTTTTTTACTCAAGGGAATCGATTCGCCACTAATTAACGCTTCATCCAGGTGACTATTTCCTTGTAAAATCTCACCGTCAACAGGGACACTTTCCCCAGGAATTACTTTTACTTTTTCACCAGACTGCACTGATGAAGCTGCCACTTTTTGCCATTGACCTAAGCGTTGCACTGTCGCTTCAATAGGTTTCAAATTTTCCAATGCTCTAAGTGCATCAGTTGTTCGGCGTTTTGCTTTGTGTTCTAAATATTTACCCAGCAGAACCAAGGTTATTACTGCGCTACTGCTTTCAAAATACAAGTGCGGCATGCCATGAGCGCTATCAAAACTCCACCACAAATATAAAGATAGTCCGTAGGCTGCACTGGTACCGATGGAGACAAGAAGATCCATGTTGCCCATACCCGCTTTTAATGCCCCCCAGCCTGCACGATAAAAACGAGCGCCAAAATAGAACTGTACTGGCGTAGCTAACAACCATTGCCAAACAGGCGGTAACATCCACTGTTGCGAAAACAACATGCCTAACATGGGTAACACCAGTGGCAAGGTAAGTAGGCCTGCTCCCAATACGGGCCACCAGGCTTTAGTATAAAAAGGCTGATGTTGACTGGGTTTATTTATCACGCTGTCATTGTTCAATGGGATAAAAAGGTAACCCGCTTGTGTCACGGCTTGGGCTAGTTGTTCATCAGTTACAAAGGATAAAGTTTTTACTTGTACGTGCTCGGTGGCTAAATTTACCGATGCACTGACCATACCAGTTACTTTTAGCAATGCCTGTTCGACCCGCTTCACACAAGAGGAGCAACTCATCTTTCCAATACCAAATTGCTTTACCTTTACTGGCACTTGATAACCCGCCTCAATAACAGCCGTAATTAATTCACTATGACTGGCAGCACCTTGAATAGTTGCCGTATCTGTAGCTAGGTTGACTGTAACATCTGTCACGCCAACCACTTTGTGTAACGCCTTTTCAACACGACCGACACATGAAGCACAGGTCATACCGTCAATTTTGAATTGTGTAGTTGTATTCATAAGCTTCTCATCTTAATTGAATTGTAGAACTAAGCTGAGGTTAAAGCTTACTACGGTAGTAAGGTCAACTGTTTTTAGGAGAAAAGTTGTTATTAATGAAAATTGACAGCTTTATCTGAAATCACTGAACTCGCGCAGTGGTCAAAATCATCTTTGTGAAAGCTTTTTAAGATCAGTGACTCGTTGATTTTAAACCCTCTTATTTCAGGAAGGTTGTGTAATTAACAACTCACTATTTAAGATGTGTAATTGATGTCTTTTTTACCTGTTTATTGATGTTGTTTTAACCTGTCTCTTATACACATCTGACGCTGCCGACGAAGAGGATAGTGTAGA
>OJBR01000848.1_pt1 | contig 10356 bp, 11 predicted proteins | sample 1591161 | NCBI WGS metagenome assembly OJBR01 (sample SAMN05416803, study PRJEB24817) | seawater metagenome | isolation source: Sea water | place: Canada:Atlantic | collected 2013-07
AGAGAGTGTGCGCTCAACAGCCATCAGTCAGTTCACTCCAGATTTGCGTTAAATGGTCCTCGGCTACAGCAAGGGCTGCCCGGGGCAATGACAGGAGGGATTGCAGGCCGGCCAAAGCCGCCAGTTTCACCCTCCCTTGGAACCGGCGCATTATACGCATGCGGGGCGAATTATGATACCGTTGCGACCCCGTCGGAGGCGCCCATGCCCTGCCGTTGCGGGGGCGCCCGTTTTCTTACCGCCCCCTCATTCGACAGCGCCCTGTAAAGGCGTATAATACCCGACTAAATTACTCTGGTATTCAACTGCAGGCCCTGATCTATGAGCCAAGCCGAACTGGACAAGCTGATTCGCTCCAATTACGAGGCCGGTTTTACCACCACGGTGGACACCGAGACCCTGCCCCCTGGGCTGAGCGAGGAAGTCATCCGTTTTCTGTCCGCCAAAAAAGGCGAACCGGAATGGATGCTTGAGTGGCGCCTAGACAGCTACCGCAAGTGGCAGGAGATGCCCACACCGGGCTGGGCGCATCTGCACCACCCGCCCATCGACTTTAACGAGGTGTCTTACTACTCCAAGCCCAAAAGCTTGGACGACGCCCCCAAAAGCCTAGATGAAGTGGACCCAGAGCTACTCGCCACCTATGAAAAACTGGGCATCCCCCTGCACGAACAGGAAATGCTGGCCGGTGTCGCTGTAGACGTAGTGTTCGATTCCTCCTCGGTATTCACCACCTTCAAAGAGAAGCTATGGGAAGCCGGAGTAATTTTCTGCTCTATTTCCGAAGCCATTCAGGAATACCCGGAGTTGGTGCAGAAATACATGGGCTCCGTGGTGCCCAAAGGCGACAACTTCTACGCCGCTTTGAACAGTGCAGTATTCTCTGACGGCTCCTTCGTCTACATCCCCAAGGGCGTACGCTGCCCCATGGAGCTGTCCACCTATTTCCGCATCAACGAAGCCAACACCGGCCAGTTCGAGCGCACCCTGATCATTGCCGACGAAGGCAGCTACGTGAGCTACCTGGAAGGCTGCACCGCACCTCAGCGCGACGAAAACCAGCTGCACGCGGCGGTGGTTGAACTGGTTGCTCTACCCGGCGCCGAGATCAAGTACTCCACCGTACAGAATTGGTACCCCGGTGATGAGAACGGCAAAGGCGGCATTTATAACTTCGTGACCAAGCGCGGTATCGCCCACGACAACAGCAAAATTAGCTGGACCCAGGTAGAAACGGGCTCCGCTATCACGTGGAAGTATCCGTCCGTGATCTTGCGTGGCGACAACAGCATCGGTGAGTTTTACTCCGTAGCGCTGACCCGCCACATGCAACAAGCAGACACCGGCACCAAGATGATCCACTTGGGCAAGAACACCAAGAGCACCATTATTTCCAAGGGCATCTCCGCCGGGCGCAGTAGCAACAGCTACCGTGGCTTAGTGCGCATCAGCCCGCGGGCAGAAAACGCCCGTAACTTCACCCAGTGCGACTCACTGTTGCTCGGTGACACCTGCGGTGCACACACTTTCCCGTACATCGAGTCGAAAAACCCCACGGCCACCATCGAACACGAGGCCACCACCTCCAAGGTGAGTGACGACCAAATGTTCCTGTGCCGGCAACGCGGCATCGACCCGGAAAAGGCGGTTTCCATGATTGTGAACGGCTTCTGTAAAGAGGTGTTCAAGGAACTGCCCATGGAATTTGCCGTGGAAGCGGGTAAGTTGCTGGAAGTTAGCCTAGAAGGCGCAGTGGGCTAAGCCCTCACCCTGAAAATGACTGTGTGGGAGTTTGCCCGCAAGCGATTCACCCTTTACCAATCATGGATCGCGAGCAGGCCGGCGCCCACCGCAAACCGAATCAACCCGGGCTGGCCTCCCAGCCCAACCGAAAGGCGCATCAAAATATGCTGGAAATTCGTGATCTGCACGCCACCGTGGCGGACAAGCCGATTCTCAAGGGCCTGAACCTGACCGTTAAACCGGGTGAAGTGCACGCCATCATGGGCCCCAATGGCTCCGGCAAATCCACTCTGGCCAACGTGCTGGCGGGTCGTGACAATTACGCAATCACCGGTGGTGAAGCCCTTTTCGAAGGCAAAAGCCTGGCAGACCTAGAACCGGAAGAACGCGCCCAGGCTGGCCTGTTCCTGGCCTTCCAGTACCCGGTGGAAATTCCCGGCGTCTCCAACATGGAATTTCTGAAAGCCGCAGTGGAATCTGTGCGCGGTGCCCAAGGTAAGGAAGAGTGGGATTCGGTTACGCTACTGCGCCAGGCCCGCGCAGCCTGCAAGCAAGTCAATCTCGATGCCAGCTTTCTCAAGCGCGGGGTTAACGAAGGCTTCTCTGGCGGCGAGAAAAAGCGCAACGAAATCATGCAAATGCTGCTGATGGAACCGAAACTGGCGCTGCTCGATGAAACCGACTCCGGCCTCGACATCGACGCCCTGCAAACCGTGGCCAAGGGCGTCAATTCCCTGCGTAGCCCCGAGCGCGGCATCGTGCTGGTAACCCACTATCAACGCCTGCTGGACTATATTGTGCCGGACTTCGTGCACGTCCTGTCCAATGGCCAAATCATCAAATCCGGGGGTAAAGAACTGGCTCTCGAACTGGAAGAAAAAGGTTACGGCTGGCTTACCGGAGAAGAGGAATCCGCATGAGTCTCTCTGCTTCCTCTCTAGCACAGGAATTAAAAACCCAAGCGCTCGCCAACGCACAGCGTAGCGGCAGCGCAGGCGATGCTTTGGCCGCGCTGCAAGCCGCCAGTTTCCCGGAACGCAAGACCGAGAGCTGGAAGTACACCTCCTTGCAGGCGCTGGCCGATGGCCACCTCAACGCCATTGCCGACGGCGAAATCAACCCGCCGCTGCCCGCCCTGTCTGAGCATGTGGTGACCATCAACAACGGGAAGTTAGTCGACCACAACCTGCCCGACGGCGTGACCTTGTCCCACGATGGCCCCGCCATCAACGGCCTGCAGACGCCCTTTGCGTTCTATAACAGCGTCGTTGCCAGCCAGCCCATCGTGCTTACTGTGGCGGCCAATACGCGCATCGAGCAGCCCATTCATGTACAAATTCAGGCGGCCAGTGATACTCCTGCACACTGCAACCCCCGTCTGGTAGTGGTACTCAATCAGGGTGCCGAAGCCGCCGTGATCGAACACTACCATGCGCAAGGCAAGGCGTTGACCAATGCGGTCACCGCCCTGATCACCGCCGACAACGCGCAGCTGACCCACTACCGGCTGCAAGGCGAACAGGCATCCACCATACATATCGGCACCCTGATCATTGATCAGCAAGGCGCCAGCAAGGTGGACAGCTACCAGCTGATGACCGGCAACCGCCTGCGCCGCAACGATGTACGCGCCCTAATGAACAAGAGCGGCGCCGAGCTAAACATGAAAGGTATCTTCGTGGTGCGTGATAACAGCCACGTGGACAACCAAATGTGCGTGGAGCACGCGGTTCCCAACGGGGAATCGGATCAGAACTTCAAAGGCCTAGCCGGCGAAAGAGGCAAGGCGGTGTTCAACGGCCGCATCCATATCCACCCCGGTGCCAGCGGCACCAATGCCGGGCTATCCAACAAGAACCTGCTGCTCAACCCCGGCGCGGAGATCAACACCAAGCCGGAGCTGGAAATCTACAACGATGACGTGAAATGTGCCCACGGCACCACCGTAGGCCAGCTCGATGCCATGCAGCAATTTTACCTGCAATCGCGCGGCATCCCGGCAGCCGAAGCCAAGCGCATGCTAAGCCTAGGTTTTGTTAACGAACTGCTGATGACCCTGCCCCACGAAAAAGTGGCACAGTGGGCCACACCCTGGCTGGAAGCCGAACTGACCCACGCCTCGCCGGCGCAAGAGTCTGCCGCGTGATGGATATTCAGGCCCTGCGTGCGCAATTTCCGATTCTGGATCAGCAAGTCAACGGCAAACCGCTGGTGTACTTGGATAACGGCGCCACCACCCAAAAACCGGTAGCAGTGCTCAACGCACTGGACAACTACTACCGCACGGTGAACTCCAACGTACATCGCGGCGCCCACTATCTGAGTGACGAGGCCACCGGCCAGTTTGAAGGCGCCCGCCAAACCGTGGCGGATTTCCTCAACGCCAGCCGCGAAGAGATTTTGTGGACCAAGGGCACCACCGAGTCCATCAACATGGTGGCCCAGTGCGTTGCCCGTGAGCGCCTGCAGCCGGGCGACGAAGTACTGATTGGCACCAGTGAGCACCACGCCAATATCGTGCCTTGGCAACAGGCCTGCGCCGCCACCGGCGCCACCCTGAAAGTGATCCCGCTGCACGATGATTGCAGCCTAGATCAGGCCGCCTTTGAGCAGTTACTCAGCAGCAAAACAAAGATTTTCGCCATCGGCCATGCCAGCAATGCGCTGGGCACCCTGAATCCGGTAAAAGCGATGGTCGCCAAGGCAAAAGCCGCCGGCGCCATTACCCTGGTCGACGGCGCTCAAGCGGTGGCGCACTTCCCGGTGGACGTGCAGGACTTGGACGTGGATTTCTACGCCTTTTCCGGCCACAAGTTATTTGGCCCCACTGGCATAGGCGTACTCTACGGTCGCCGCGAACAGCTCGAGGCTATGCCGCCCTACCAGACCGGCGGCGAAATGATTGAAACGGTGAGCTTCGAAAAAAGCACCTGGAACCAGCTGCCCTACAAATTCGAAGCCGGCACCCCAAACATTGCCGGCGCCATCAGCCTGGCCGCCGCCATTGCGTGGCTGCGACAACAGGACCGCCCGGCACTGGCGGCCCACGAAGACGCCCTGCTGGCCCATGCCACAGAGCGGGCCCAAGCCTGCGACGGCTTGAAAATCATCGGTACCGCCGCCAATAAAGTCAGTGTGCTGTCCTTTCTGTTGGATGGCGGCCACCCAGCCGATGTGGGCATGCTGCTGGACAAACAAGGCATTGCCGTACGCACCGGCCACCACTGCACCATGCCCCTGATGGATACCCTAGGCATACCCGGCACTGTTAGGGCCTCATTCTCGATTTATAATACTCTGGAAGAGGTAGATCGCTTGTTCGAAGGACTAGAGAAAGTGAAAACATTTCTCTGAAAATTAGGGCGCTACTGATTGCCCCACTGACTGAAATATTCATGCAGCGGACGTTGAAAGCTCAAAGTTTAAGCGTAGTCGCGTATTGACGCTAAACTAAAACAGCAGCGACAGCTCAGAATTACCCATAGCGCACACGCATGATGGAAAGGTTTTCTGCCCATGCCTGCGCCTTTTCAACGTTAAACTTTGAACGTGCAACTCACTCCTCGCAAGCTCGCAAGGAAGGTACAACATGACAGTTCAGACATTCCACCCCGGCCAGGTCACACTGCACCTGACCGAGGCCGCCAACCAACAAGCCCTGCGCGAGATCCAGCGGGCCGGTGCCACCGGTATTCGTCTGGATCTGGACGAGTCCGGCTGCTCCGGCTTCATGTACACCCTGGACTTCGTGGAAAGCGCCAAAGACGGCGACAAGCTGTTCAAAATCGACGGCGTAAACCTCTACGTGCCGGAAAAATGGCTGCCCATGCTGAATGGTCTGGTTATCGACTACGTCACCGAAGGGGTCAACAGCCTGTTCAAGTTTCGCAATCCCAACGCCACCGGCGAATGCGGTTGCGGCGAAAGCTTTACCGTCGACGACGTCTAACCCGTAGCCCGGATAAATAATGGCAGACCAACGCACGGTAGTGGTTCAACGCGACGTTCCGGCCCGCAAGGTACCGGACGGCACCCGTATAACCATTCCCAAGAACAGCTTCGTCAACCTGCGCCAGGCGCTGGGCGGCACCTATACCGTTACCATTAATGGCAATATGGCGCGCATCGACGGCACCGATGCGGATGCCATCGGCCAAGAGCCACTGGAGCTAAACTTTGCCCCCGCCAATGACGATGGCAGCGTCCGCGACGACGACCTGAACACCGTCTTGGAAACCATTTTCGATCCGGAAATTCCGGTAAGCATTATGGCCTTGGGCCTGGTCTACGGCTGCGACGTTATTCAACGAGACGGACAAAATGTGGTGCAGGTCCGCATGACTCTCACCGCCCCCAACTGCGGCATGGGCCCAGTGCTGGTGGGCGACGTGGAAGACCGCTTGGGCAAGGTTCCCAATGTAGACAAGGTGGAAGTGGCCCTAGTGTTCGACCCACCCTGGAGCCGCGAAATGATCAGTGAAGAAGCCCAGCTCGAGCTGGGGATGTTTTAGTTTACGCCGGACCCCGGACGCCAAACGCCAGACGCGCAAAACCACGACAGCGGTTAGTCTTTGGCATCAGGCATCCAGCGTCAGGCCACGGAGCTCAACAACGTGTCTGATTTTGATATTCGCAGCATTAAGCTTGGCAATGAGATTACCGCGGAAGATATCGCCGAAGATCTAGAATTTCTGGATGACTGGGAAGAGCGCTACCGCTATATCATAGACCTGGGTAAACAGCTGCCAGCCCTGCCGGAGGACTTGAAAACCGAGGACCGTTTCGTACGCGGCTGCCAAAGCCAAGTGTGGCTGGAAACCGATTACGACAACGACGCCGGCACTCTGTACTTGGCGGTAGATTCCGATGCGCTCATCGTTAAAGGGCTTGCCGCCATTGTGCTTTCTGCACTGAATCGGCAATCCCCTGAGGGCGCCCGCGACTACGACATGGACGCCTTCTTTGAGCGTATCGACTTGCTCAGCCACCTAAGCCCTACCCGCGGCAACGGCCTGCGTGCCATGGTCGCCAAAATCAAGCAACAGGCCACCCAGCTAGCCGCCTGAACTCAGGCTTTCTTTCCTTCTCCGCAACATCGCCCCCGAAAACAGGGGCGCTGGTCGAGCCCGGCCCCGCATAGAAAACCACATCACCAGGGGCGTTAAGCGGATACCGTGCGCAAGCGGTTTACGGCATCAACCACCGAGCTTATCGCCCGCTCAATATCCTCCGGTGAAGTAAAACGCCCCACCGAAAAACGGATCGACCCATGGGCCAGCGCATCGGTCACGCCCATAGCTTTGAGAACGTAGGAAGGCTCTAGCGACGCGGAGGTACAAGCGGACCCTGAAGACACCGCCACCCCATTCATCGCCGTGAGCAGCATTTCACCATCCACACCCTCGAACGCCACATTTAAATGGCCAGGCAAGCGCGCAGCACCCTCACCATTGACGCTCACACCACCCAGCGCCGCGATGCCACGCCACAGCCGATCACGCAACGCGCAGATACGCGGCCCTTCCTCATCCTTCAAAGAGCCAGCCAACGCAAAAGCTTCACCCATGCCCACAATCTGGTGGGTTGCCAAAGTGCCAGAACGCATGCCCCGCTCATGGCCACCGCCATGAATTTGTGCGGCCACCTTTACATCCGGGGAACGGCGCACATACAAAGCCCCTATTCCCTTTGGCCCATAGACCTTGTGAGCACACACTGACACCAGATCCACCGGCAAGTTTTTTACGTCTAGGGGTAACTTCCCCACAGACTGGGCCGCATCGGTATGGAACAGCACACCCCGCTCACGGCACACCCCACCAATGGCAGCAATATCGTTAATCACACCGGTTTCATTATTGGCATGCATTACGCTCACCAGCACGGTGTCGTCTCGGAGCGCCGCGGCAACACTCTCAGGGCTTATCTGGCCATTGCTTTGCGGTTTCAGGTAGGTCACAGCGTGGCCCTTCGTCTCCAGCCAGCCACAGGCATCGAGCACCGCTTTGTGCTCCGTCGCACCCGTAATCACATGGCCGCCTCCACAGGCATCGAGCACGCCTTTCAAGGCCAAATTATTGGCCTCTGTAGCACCACTGGTCCACACCACTTCACGGGGATCGGCATTCAATAAATCAGCCACCTGGCGACGGGCGGACTCCACGGCTTCCTCCGCCAGCCAACCATAAAGGTGGCTGCGGGACGCAGGGTTGGCAAAGGTGCCCTCAGGGCCAAGATGACGGACCATAACGTCCACCACTGCCGGGTCTACCGGAGTGGTCGCCGCATAGTCCAAATAAACGGCATTACTCATGATGGGTATCGTATGGCTGGTATTGGGTTACAGAAGCCGGCACTGCCGGCACACAATCAAAGGCTGCTGACGGGCAAACGCTGCTGGTGTCGATCCTGACGTTGGGCCACCTGCCGCACTTCCTGGCGGGCCACCAGCTCCCCCAGCGTAATCCCGCTGAGAAAATCCTGAATCTGGCCAGACAAATCGCACCATAGGTGGTGAGTCAGGCAGATATCCCCTTCCTGACAATCCCCATGGCCGCCACAGCGCGTGGCATCAACGGACTCATCCACCGCCGCAATCACCGCGGCCACATCAATCTGCCCACTATTACGGCTAAGCTGATAACCGCCACCGGGGCCACGCACGCTGCTCACCAGGCCATTTCGACGCAGCTTGGCAAACAACTGTTCCAGATAAGAAATGGAAATGCCCTGACGCTCAGAAATATCCGCCAACGACACCGGCCCCGTCGCAGCATGCAGCGCCAGATCCAACATAGCAGTTACCGCATAGCGGCCTTTAGTCGTCAAACGCATATCCACACCTTTCTTGCGTGTATTCTAAGAGTGAGAGTAGTAATCCTGAGCAATTTGGTCAAGTATTCTTGCCCGTAAGGCCAACAAACCCAATCATTTAATGATATTGATTTTCATTTACACTGCAACTATGGCAGATTCCACGCCCCACAGGCAACTTCTGGTTAAACATTGCCCAGCCACACCAGCAGTGCTTGACACCTGCCTCTCCCTCACGGAAAATTCGCGGCCTCAAATGGCAAGGTAGCTCAGCTGGTTAGAGCACAGCACTCATAATGCTGGGGTCGGCGGTTCAAGTCCGCCCCTTGCTACCATTTCAAAATCAAGCACTTAGCTTGAAAGGAAAGGGATTAGCAAAAGCTAGTCCCTTTTTCGTATGTGTCGCCAGGAAGGCGAAACAAACAACCAAGGATGGACTATGTTTGCCTCTATGACCCTCAGCGTTCCAGCTCGAATCATTGACAGCATCATCGCGGTTGCTGGTTCTACCTATCGACCCCTTGCCCTCCTCACGTCCGTACTGCTTTTTGGTTGTGCCTCTAATCCTGGATCATTCGCCTACGAAGTAGCCAAGGCCTCTGAGCGCTCCAAGTACACAAAAGACACAGCTGTAACTCAGCAGGAAATGGCGGAACTAGAAAAGTTCGCAAATAACTTGGAAGGCAAGGCTCCTAGCATAAAATTCAATGATGCAAGTGGCCTCTATGCCGCAGGACAGGTTACGGATGGAGCTACCATTGCAGCCGTCGCAGGGAGCGCGGCAGGCCTCTTCAGCGATATGTCAGACTTGAGTATGGGTATGTTCGGTGCAATGGCTCTCTTTGATAGCTCCCATATTGACAAGGCTGCAATCGGGTACAGCGACATTTTGGCCTTATCGAAAGAAAGCAATAGTTCTTGGTCTGTACTTAAGGACCTTGAGAAAGACGTTGAGAAATTTGCCAGTGACAATCAGTGGAACCCCGCTCTTAACTGGAAAGGCAGAGTAAAAGAAAAATATGCTGAAAACCAAATATCAACCGGTTATACGAATACCGGAATTTGCAATGAAAAAGAGGTTTTGGTGTTCAGCTCCGCTATATTTTATGAAAATGAAAGTGATTTAAAATTCATAAGAAAGGAAAAAGTGGATTCTTCTTTACTAAATGAGGGAAGTGGCAAGACTGACATACTCACTCCTGGGTTTTCTTTAATCTGTACTTCGATTGACAATCCGCCCGGAACAAAAGATTTCTATAAAAACACCCGCCAAGTGGGGGGGGCAAAGCTAGCTGTCTATTTGTTGAAGCTCTCCAAGTATGCTGCTTTCAAGAATAATGCTTATCTGTATGCTCCACCATCCAGCGAAGGATTACCTGTCCCATCTTTGATGCGGGATGGTGAGATTTTCTGGATGGCCAAGATTAAATAGACAGCAGCTCTGGTGCTTTCCCAATAGGTGAGAGATCAAGAGCCCTGGCGAGGTGATCCGGGCTTAGGTGGGCATAGCGCAGCGTCATTTTCAGATCTGTATGGCCCAGGATTTTTTGCAATTCCAGGATATTCCCACCATTCATCATATAGTGGCTGGCAAAGGTGTGGCGCAGGATATGTGTTAGCTGCTGCGGGGTCTGATAGCCAGTCCTGCGGTAGGCACACCGAAAAGCCGTTCGGCTTGCAGAGAAAAGCGCCTCCCCCGCCTGCCCGACAGCTAATGCCTCCTCCACAAGTGCAGCAGGCATAGGTGTAATCCCCCCGAAAATTAATCGAGGTTTTGAGTAGAGACTTTTACACTGATCG
>OJBR01000850.1_pt1 | contig 10348 bp, 9 predicted proteins | sample 1591161 | NCBI WGS metagenome assembly OJBR01 (sample SAMN05416803, study PRJEB24817) | seawater metagenome | isolation source: Sea water | place: Canada:Atlantic | collected 2013-07
GTGGGCTCGGAGATGTGTATAAGAGACAGAATGAATTTTGTACATTAGCTAATAATTCTGATTCTTTTCCGTCTGCATCAAATAAAGCAAGGTCTTTATCTTCACCAACTAAAGCGCTATCGATATCAACACAAGCTGTTAGGGTATTTTCTTTGTCAGGATCTAAACCTAAAGAAAATGGTGCCATTCCAACGCTTTGTGGTAACGATAAGCCACTCCACTTTTCATCTTTATGGTATAAGTTTTCACCTGACTCTAAACCTAACATAGCAACACTACGGTAACGAGGTGACTCTGGGTTTTTAACTAATAACACAGGGAAACTTGCTGATGCTTGTGCATATTCAGCAGCGGTTAACGAAATAATGTGTTGGCCAGCAACGTGTGCAAGATCGCGCTTGCTAGCAAGTTTAAGATTTTGATGTTGTTCTTTTCTAACAGGTACGAAATTAGCCATGACTTTATCTCTTGTAAATGCTTTTATCGAGCATATTTTTAAAATATTGTAATTGAATTGCGATAACTAGAATCAAATTATCGCGCTGTTATAAGTTATGGAGACACTTAATTCGCTTTCAATGCTAAACTCCACATTATTTTCTAAATATATAAAAACATAACGATGACTATAAAGCTATTTGCTTTTTTCACTGCACTCTTATTCTCTGTTAGCGCGTTATCTATGCCTAAAATAACGGTAAAACATCAACATAACGCCAAAGGTTTTGCCCAAGTTCAAGTAAGCAATGACACAATGGAAAATTTAATTTGTCATGTTGCCATTGACGGTAATAAAGTACTTTTCCGTCTCAAAGCAATCGAATATTCCAAATGGTTTACTGCAACAGATATCCGTTACAATCATACTAACTTTAGTGTTTGGTGTGATTATTTGAAGTTACATCCAAAATATCAAAAGAGATAAACACAAAGTACCAATACTCAATTGCCCAAGATTTAACGCATAATTTCTTGTACACTAGCGCCGTTTTTATTCATTTCTACGGACGTTTTATGTTGCATACGCTTTCTCAACTTCGCTCTGGCGAACTCGCCGGCATTAGCCAGTTAAAATTATCTGAAAACCTAAGTACATTTCCCTTAGAAATATTAACGCTAGCTGACAGTTTAGAGATCCTCGATTTATCTCATAACGCTTTATCATCATTACCAGATGAGTTGGCACAAATGACTAAACTAAAAATTATTTTTGCGTCGCAGAATAAATTTGAACATTTGCCGGAAGTATTAGGGCAGTTACCAAACCTTGAAATGGTTGGCTTTAAATCAAACCAAATAAAGCAAGTGGCTGAGCATTCGTTACCCGCTCAATTACGTTGGTTAATTTTAACTGACAATTTAATTGAAACATTACCAAATAGTTTAGGTGAGCGACCAAGGTTACAAAAGTTAGCCTTGGCGGGTAACCAATTAACGCATTTACCGCAAACATTAGCGAAAGCCGATAATCTAGAACTCGTGCGTATTTCTGCTAATAAACTAACAAAGTGCCCTGAACAATTATTAAACCTGCCTAATTTGGCTTGGTTTGCTTTTGCAGGTAATCCTTTTACAACAGTTAACAGTGAAGCTGACGCCGAAGTTAAGTCCGTTCCTGAACTCTCATCATCAAGCTACACCTTAGAGAATGTATTGGGTCAGGGCGCGTCGGGTGTGATTTCAAAAGCACACTGGAATACGCCACAACCACAATTTCCTGAAGATATTGCAGTAAAAGTATTTAAAGGTGAAATCACCAGTGACGGTTACCCGCAAGATGAATTACAAGCTTGTTTGCAAGTCGGCTATCACCCCAATTTAGTAGAGTCGGTAGCGCAAGTGAATGAAGAAAACTATCTTGCCTTAGTCATGACTCTGATCCCTGAAAACTATCGAAACCTAGGTTTACCACCTTGCTTTAAAAGCTGTACCCGAGATACCTTTTCACAGAGTTTTAGCTTACCTATCACTCTTATTAGTCATATCGTTAACCAGATGCGAGATGTATTCACGCACTTGCATAACAATCAGGTCTGTCACGGTGATTTGTACGCTCACAACACTTTATTTGATAGCCAAGGTAATATCATTTTCGGCGACTTTGGTGCTGCGACTAGCTATCAAATGCTAACACCTAGTCAACAAGAAAAAGTTAGAAAAATTGAGAACAAAGCATTAAACCATTTTATCGATGATTTACTGAGTATTTGTGCTGAGCAAGATAAAACAAGTGAAGCGTTCAACAGGCTACAAAAACAGGTAATACCTAATGAAATATAGAATAACTATATTTAACAAATTTTGTTTGTTCTAAGCTCATCAATGTAGCTCTGAGTAGGGAAGAAATTTAATCAAATTGGTATAAGTGCTTAACCGCTGATCGCTTCATAATTAATTGCTGCTAACTAAAACAAGGAAGTTACTATGCGCTTAAAAGGAAAACTCATAAAATGGAACGCCGACAAAGCCTTTGGATTTATAACGCCTAATGGCGGCGGCGATGCTATTTTTATACACAAAACAGCTTTAAAAAATCGTAATAGAACACCAAAAATCAATGATGTTATTACCTTTTCAGTAATACAAGATAACCAAGGTAGATATTGTGCAGATCAGGCAACATTTTCTGGTGAAAAATCACCTAAGAAACAAACCAAAGGCATAAATACATTCTCGATTTATTTATCCCTAATATTCATAACTTTAGTCACCACTGCTCATTTGCTTGATTACCTGCCCAAGAAAATATTACTAGTGTACTTGGGTCTCAGTATCATAACTTTTATCGCCTATGCTTTTGATAAGTCAAAAGCGCAACGCGGCGAATGGCGTACACAAGAAAGCACTTTGCACTTATTAGCACTACTTGGTGGTTGGCCAGGAGCGGCCCTCGCACAACAATTGCTTAGACATAAATCTAAAAAGAAGGAATTTAGACTAACCTTTTGGTTTACTGTAGTTATTAATATTGCAGCGCTAGGTTGGTTAATGACAGCTCAAGGTAAGCCTTTTTTAAGTTTTTTTTCTTAACTCTGTCAATGACCGAGTAATCGATAAACAATTATTTATTTAAAGTTATACCAATTCTCTTCAATCAGTACCTTATCTCTAAGCCTTTTAATTCTCGCTGAGTAGGAAATAACTTAATGGACTTGGTATTAGATCTATCAACTTCATCGGCAAATTGAAAGGTCTCCCCTCCCCCAAACACACAAAGTAATGCACTTACACAATCTGACACTTTTCGATAAAAACATGACATTTTTTAAAAACTAATGCCATAGATTGAAGGTCCATCCATCAATAGAATAATCCCAAGTTTATTAAAGCACCAAAAAATGAAGGAAATATTCAATGGTACAAACCAATAGAACACTTATTACCTCTGTAATAATAGCGACCAGTCTATTAGCGGCATGTGGTGGATCTAGCTCAAAGAGTAGTGTAACAACAGATAAAGGTGTTACCGCGCCTACTAACTCATTCAAGACGGTAGCATGTAAAAGCATGCTACCTCCCGCTAACATAGCGCTTTTGACTGAGGGCTCTAGTTGTGGCTATCTTACCGTGCCAGAAAAACATGCTCTATACGGTCAAGCAGCTTCAGAAAGAAATATCGAAATAGCAGTGATCAAGCTCGCCTCTACTTCTAAAAATAAACAAGCAGATCCTGTTGTTTACCTGCAAGGAGGCCCTGGTGGCAGTGCTAGTTCAAGTATTGCTCAAGTGATAGAAACAGCCACCTTTATCGATAACAGAGACGTATATTTAGTTGATCAACGCGGTACTGGCTATTCGAAACCCGCATTACTTTGCACTGAGTTTGATGAAGCAGGTACACCTGCCCAAGTACAGGCGTGTAAAGTAAGGTTAGAAAGTTCCGGAGTTGATTTAAATGCTTATCATAGCGTACATAATGCCATGGACATTGTTCAGCTCAGAAGCGCCTTAAAAATATCACAATGGAATTTGTACGGTATTTCTTATGGTACACGATTAGCCACTACTATCATGCGAGAAAATAGCGAAGGCATTCGCAGTGTCATCTTAGATGGTATGTTTCCGATAGAAGTTAACGGTATCTCTGATACGCCATGGGCGAATTATGAATCACTGAATCAAATAATTAAAAACTGTGAGAATACCGACGACTGCCCACCTGAAGAAGTAAAAGCCGTTATCGAAGGTATTATTGCCCGTATGCATAATGAAGACATGGTAGATGAAAGTAGAGAATTTATCCAAACCTTGCTTAACATGTCCTCTGAGTCAGTTATCCTTGATTACTTGTTAGCGGTTAATAAAGATATCAGTAAGTATGCATCTGCATTAGACACACTCACTGAAGAGCAAGGTGAAGGTAATGAACAAGGCGAGGAAGAGTTTTTTTATAATGCGATGGGATTATCTACTGTTTGTGCAGAAGAATATCCATTTATCAACATAACCACTTTAGTTGATGATAATAGTCAAGGCTGGTCGGCAAGTACCCAACTAGCGGTGAATAGCATGTTTCATATGGGCTTTGATGCCGCATCTTGTAAAGCTTGGGATGTAGCCTCTGCAAATGATATTGAGACACAAGCCGTTACCAGTAATCTTCCTGTATTAATTCTCAATGGTTTGCAAGATACGCAAACACCTGCCGCTTGGGGAGCGTTGGTTGCGAAAAACATGCCTAATGCACAGAGTGTCACCAATCCACAAGGTGGTCATGGGCAGTTGTTTTCAGGCTTAACTTGTTTCGACACTATGGCAGATAATTTTTTAGCTCAGCCAAATAAAGCGCTTGATACTAGTTGTGTTTCAGAAATTCCGGAACTAAATTATACCGACAGTGACCAAGAAGAATCTGCCAGTTTTACTTTTAAAAATAACGATATGAGTGCTGCTACTGTTTATATGAATGGTGTCATCGGCTCAGACACTTTAGAAGTGATACAAGAATTACTTCGCGATTATCCCCAGGTCAACACTATTGTGATGCAAAATGTACCCGGTTCTATGGACGATGAAATTAATTTGTTAGCGTCGATGGAGATTAGAAAACACGGCATTGCCACCCATATCCCTGCCGATGGCATGGTAGCCTCAGGCGGTACTGATATGTTTTTAGCTGGTATTAATCGTACCATTGAAACAGGTGCTAGATTAGGCGTTCATTCATGGAGTGACGGTAGCGGCAAAGTTGCACTTGATTACCCAAGAGATCATCAAGAACATGTTAAATACCTAGATTATTATCGCGTTATGGGAATTCCTACTGACTTTTATTGGTATACCCTAGAGGCTGCATCAGCTGAAAGCATACACTGGATGACCGCACAAGAGATTGCTCAATATGCTATATTAACAGAGTAAGAATTCCCCTAGTGCTTAGGGCTACTATACCGTGCATACATTGCGATAAAGTAGCCTTTAAATTTTTATAACATTGAATAAGGATGAGCAGTTTTGAGTGAATCGAGCAGATCTACAAAGGACATTAAAATAATGAGATAAAATTACTCATTATTGATACTAGCTATTCTATAGCGGCTTCTGATGTACAAGTGCTTCCTTGGTTTCAATATTCTTAAACCACGCATACATAGGTTTTGTTCCAGCGTTATCTACATTGGGAGCTTGGCGCATGGTTGCTAAATCGTCTACGTTTATGGTTCGCATTTCAACACTAAAGCGTGTCGCACTAGACGTATTGGGTACGCTTGCATGTAATTGAGCACTAGCAAAATTTAATACATCACCCGGCTGTATTACCAACTTTACTACACCATCTTCATTAACACCTTCAATGGGTGAAGGCGCATTGGGATAGTTGAAACTACGTTCCCTTTGAGTTTGATTTCGTTTTTCTAACAAGGTATCAAAACACCAAGTTGCCGTAGTATTAGCTAATGGTTTTTCCCAGTAATCGGGGTAGATGGCAATAGTGCGCTCTTCTGTTAAGTCAAAAATAGGTGCCCACCAATTTTGTTGGCAATTAATATTGCTTCCCCAAGTATCCCTATGGTGCCCAATTGCAGCACGGTCTGCCCCTTTATGCTGTTCTGCAAAGGGGACAACTCTGAGTGGGAAATGATCGTAATAGCAATTTATTGGAACTATGCCGCATTCAGTGAGTGCGTGAAAAAATAACTGCCGTGCTTTTTCACTGCATCGAAATTGGGTCTGTGCAGCACCCGTTGCTTTTAAAAAATCTTGCTTATTCAGTTGATGCTGGGCATGAGTTGGATCTAATTCGCCCAAGTGTTCCTTTAATAAAGCTTTTGTGAATTCAATTAGCTCAATCATGGATTCACGTTGGGTATAAACTAATAAATGGCCAGAGAATAGCAATTCAGCTCTTTCTTGATCATCGATTGGATGATTTAGGTGTATAACTTTCATACTAATTTTCCTAAAATATTTTTAGCAAAACTATGACAAGACGTAATTTTAGCGAACACTATGTTAACCCCCAGCCCTTAACAGCAAGCCCCTCTTTTTTACAAAATCTGAAATTGTAACGAACAACTACTCTGTAGGCCACAGCCTGATTTAGATTAAGTCAAAATACGACTTCAGGTTAGATGATATATTGTGTTTTACTATAAAAACATTAGGTGTAGTGGTTCATATTGGTTCTGAACTAATCGTAGTATTGATTAAATCACTAAAGAGACATAGCAAAGTACAAAACAGCCACTTTACTAACGTTCACTTATGATACGAAAGCGGACATTTAAATACCTTATTTAAATGTCCGCCAATTTTTCAGCCACTACAATTTTACCAGTATGTTACAGTGATACTCTTATCTGAGAAATTACCCATCGGTTGTCACAGAGGAGTGTTTTCTGACATCCATGCTATTAATTCTTTTTCACTTTTAAATAGATGCGTCAGTGCCTGAACCAGCATTGGGTTATTACCATGTTTCATTAATTGTCGGCTATCGGTTTGAAGTCCAATACAAATTTTATTATTAGCGAATGCATATCCCAGTTCAAAGCAAGCCCCTTCATCTACACTTCTTCCATCCAACAAAATAAATAAGACATCACAACCATCAATAGCGGCAATGTCTCCATTGAAAGTAGACTCAAATGCAGAGTTTAAGTTTTCACCTGCCTCTAGAGCATCGAAAACAAGTCCGTTATCTTCTTGAGGTAGAAATACATCAAAAAATTTTAAGAACTTATCTCTTAGGTATAAGTTGTATTTCAATTCAGATTCACAGAATAATGGGGCAGCAAAATATAATTTTCTCTTCATTACTCAAGGCCCTGTTTTTGTTTAAGGTAGTCATTGAAATCGAAGGTTTCATATGGGGTAAAAAATATAACCTTCATAATCTCTTTTGTAACAAACTCTATTGATTTATTTTGAGCATCTATAAGAGATACCGAGTGTTTACTTTTGTCGGCACCATAAATTTTAATAAGTTTATTTTGTTGATCTTTAATATAATTTTCGTCTCCTGAACGCCCACGATACTTTTGACGAAACTCTAATTCGGAAGGGTTACCAGATATAAAAATAATCTTTGCCTTAACAAATCCTTTCTCACTTATATTACCCAAACAAACTTTCTTTATTATCTGTTCAGCTTTGATTTTGTTGTCTTCTTCTTTTACAAATGCAAATGCGTCGAGTGGTGCTCTATCCATAACATGGATGCCAACTTTAGCATTTTTGAACCGTCTATTTTTTTGTCTGACTTGCCCTAAAATCCAATCATCAACACTATCTCTTTCTTCTGGTAAAAGTTTGTTCCAAGGTTTAGAAATTAAAGGATTTCGCTCCTCTAACCATTCGTCAATAATGTTCATCCCTTGTAATCTGCTTATTCCAGATGTTTTTCCTACGGATACAACACCTGTAATATGAAATAACATATTTTCACTTACACCTGAACATTCGAACAAATCTGAAAAATTATCATCGTCAATCACTGAGACTAGCTCAATCATATTTGAAATATCATTATCATTCATAAATAGAGTTACAAAGTTATATAGTTCAAAATTAACTCTTGATATTTCATCTTTTTCTTCTTTGCTCGGCTCATTTTTATCAAAATAATGAACGTAATAATGAACAGTACCTGGTGCTGCTCTTTCTGTTTGGCGGAGCAAACTTCTCATGCCTGGATCATTTAGTGAAAAACCAATAAATAAACAAGGAGATTTAGAGAAGTAGTCAAATAAAGTTCTATATTTCCCTGTAGCAGAATCTATGATTTGATCTGATATCGATTCTTCAGTCAATATTACTGTTTCTGAATACCTATCGACTGTCTCCATGGGGATATAACCGTTGGGGTGGTATACTACAGGGCGATCATTTTGAATAACGAAGTTAGGCCCCCAAGCCGCATAATATCCAACTGTATTATCAGAGATCTTCGTTCTATGTAAGGCTTTCTCTAGAAGTTCATCAAAATTATAACTAACAACTAAAGGTACGTTATGACAAAGTTTAGCGAGATTGATTAAATAGGGATGGTTGTCTATTTTCGACTTTAAATCACCAACGTTCATATATAATGACTTTCGAATTATATCGCGCCAGCGTGAGGCAACCTCCGGTTCATGAAGCCTAGCATCAATTTCATGTTTGAATTCGTCACTTTTTACAAGAGCATCTCTAAATCTTGAGTGCAAATATTGTGCTTGCATGGGTTCTGGATTATTTAATATATCTCCCCCATTGATTCCTCCTGACTTCATGTGTCCAGTTATACGTGATAACAAGTCATGCCAAGAAGGAAAACCAGCTGATAAGCTCAAACCTGCTCCCAGAACAACTCCAAGTTTTCTATCTGTAGCCAACTGCCTTAAATGAGCAATAGCAGTAGGATATTTTTTTATTAAAGCAATTTTATCATTTCTATTTTTCATAAAGTTATTAATGAAAGGTACATTTCCTTGAGTCTAATTTTTCTAAAAAATTCAGCTGTTTCATAGCACATGCAATAACTTCAAGGTATTTACCTGAAGCATCAGTTATTACTTTTTCAATGCTGGATGTTTCAAAACTTAAGTTCATTTGTTTCTTTAGCTCTTCAACCAAATAAATGAGTTGTGCATCTGATGCATGATTTAAGTCAGTGTCATAATATTTAATTATTTCATCCAAATTTAGTAGTCCGTATTTACCCGATAAAATATAACAAACGTCGGATTTTTGTTTAGCTATTATTAAATTAGCCTTAAACCTTTCTGAACTATACATATGTTGTGCAGAACATTCTTTTCTCACTTTACTACTAGAACACATAACAATTGCTACAATCATAAAAGCTCAGTCTTAATTTGTTGCTTTATTGGGGATATAACTACGACATTCCTCTGGGAACCGAATATAATCAGGGTCTAGGTAGGCAAGAGTATCAATAAGGGCATGTTGAATTTCTGTTAATCTTGTAAAACTATCTTCAACTTTTGTGGATAAGTCTTTAACGTCAGACTGAAGTTTTTCGAAAAGTGGTTCTTTGTTATTTGTAAGCTTAGCAAGGAAACTTGCATAACCAATACAACCTAACTGGTTATTGTTTCCTACAATCATTAATTCACCAATTGCTCTTTGTTCGCCTGCCCAAATTCTAAATAGGTCATCAAATTTATTTGTTTGCCAAAGGGTATATATATTATCTCTCAATCGTGATATTTCTTTTGTTTTAGTAATGTCGTTAAACTCTATAAATTGAATTTCTCTTCTGATTATTTCCACCCAGGCGAAATACTGCGCAATGACAAAAACGGTATTATTAACAACATAATCTTTTTCACCACTATTTCCTTGAAGGTAATATTTTGTGATAAACCCTTGGGCTAAAATATTGTAAAGCCTACTTTGTAAATCATAAGCAGCATGCAATAGAGGACCTTGATACTTTTTCATGACATCTTGATATTCTGTTTTCCTAATATCTTGTGCGGTGATTATTTGTAATTTAGACTTCAATTCTTCAATTTTTATATTGTAATCATGGTTGTTTTTAGTTTTATAGTCCTCCATTTCTTTATTTAATTGAAAGGTGATATAGGACTTAGCTAGATAACCAGCAACTATAAGTAGGGTTGCAGTCCCTCCCATTGACACTAAAAAAACATTTAAATAATCCATAAATTCCCTCTTAAGTTGACGATTTTATTAACTTTACTACAAATGCGCTACCTTAAAAAGTAAATGAATAGAGTGGTTCAACAAAAAGGGCCAACATACTAGGCTTTGATTGTTATTGAATTGTACGTTTAGGTCAGAATTCACATAACAAAATATCAGGTATGAGCTACTACACATTACTTTAAGTCTGTCTCTTATACACATCTGACGCTGCCGACGAAGAGGATAGTGTAGA
>OJBR01000851.1_pt1 | contig 10345 bp, 8 predicted proteins | sample 1591161 | NCBI WGS metagenome assembly OJBR01 (sample SAMN05416803, study PRJEB24817) | seawater metagenome | isolation source: Sea water | place: Canada:Atlantic | collected 2013-07
ACGAGATCTAGTACGGTCTCGTGGGCTCGGAGATGTGTATAAGAGACAGGATTTCGGGAGCTTCTTGAGGAACATCAGTTTCATCGCTCAGGTCGTCACTAGATAGTGTTTCATCACTGCCTAGCGGCGCATCGGGCTGAGTCTGTTCAATATCACTGTCGATATCAGCTTCAAGCTCAGCAAGAAGCTCATCTGCAAGCGCATCGCCGGAATCAGTACCTTCATCGGAATCAATATCTGCTTCTAGCTCAGCGAGTAAATCATCAGTAAGTGGATCGTCAAAGTCATCGTCAACTTCTGGTGCTTCAGTAGCCTCAGAGGTTTCTTCTGAATCGTTTTCAAACGCGTCATCTGGTTGATTTTCAGCTTCTAGCTCTGCTAATAAATCATCAGTAAGTGGGTCATCAAAATCGCCATTTTCGTCAAAGGCAGGCTGAGTTTCATCTTCAGAGTCGATTCCCGCTTCAAGCTCGGCAATTAAATCGTCTGTTAATGGGTCGTCAAAATCAGCATTATCATTGTCTGATTCACCATCTATCTGAGCGTCTGCTGATTCGGGCGCTACATCGTCATCATCCGATTCAATGTCAGCTTCAAGCTCGGCCAGCAAGTCATCTGTGAAAGGGTCAGAAAAATCATCATCTGCAGATTCATCTACTTCAGGAGCCAGCTCTTCGTCAGATGCATTTTCATCGAATCCCAACGCTTCTTCACTTTCAGCCTGCAATTCAGAAATTAAGTTATCCGACAAAGGATCAGAGAAATCATCAGCATTCTCCATGTCTTCAACATCAATTTCGTCTAGGTCATCGGTAATACTGTCTAGGCTTTGAATGGCTTGTGGTGAAGGAGCTGAAGCAACAGATTCTATTGTATCCTCTTCGCTTTCGCTGTCTTCGTCACCTTCGTCAAGGCCACCCATCATTTCAATTTGCTCAATCTCGTTAAGCAAATCATCGGTAATACGATCGAGTTCTTGATTCTGCTGATTAATTTCATCATCAAGCTTATCAATCATTTCTTCGTTAATAAGCTCATCTTTACTGTCTAGCTCGTCAAGCAGCGTAGGTTCTGGTGCATTTTGTTCAAGCAAATCATCAATGCTGATCTCAGGCGTTTCGTCTTCGTCATCAACACTGGGTAAGGTGGCAGTATCTTCTTCACTTTCATTCGATGCAGACTGTGCTGCTTCAAAAATGTCGTCAACAGAATCACTCGTTTCAGCTTCTGCCATTGCGCCATCTAAAATATCATCAATATCAAAGTCGTCATCTAAGGCGTCGGGTTCAGACGCATCTGGCGCTTCTTCAATATCGGTTTCGTCTTGTGCTTCGTCTAAATCTTCACCAAGATCTGTATCAAGCGATTCGTCAAAGTTAGCTACGTCGTCATCGTCATCACCAGATAAATCAAACCCTTCTAAACTGCTATCTCCATCTTCACTGAGCTTATCAGACAAATCATCATCATCGAACAAACTGTCTAGCTCATTCTGGTCAAGCTCATCACTGCCCGACTCAAATAAGTCATCGGTATCGTCTTCAGGCACCAACATGTCATCGTCTAGGTCGCCGAAGGTTTCTAAGTCATCATCAAGGCTTTCTTCTAATTCAGACGTAAGCACATCATCAAGCAAGTCGTCGTCGTTGAACAGATCGTCATCCGTCAGCTCCATGCTATCGCCAAGATCTGGCTCTAGTGCACTGGCCAAGTCAGCCATGTCAGTATCTGGTACAGGCACATCATCAGAGATTTCTGGTACTTCTGGTGCTTCTGCAGCTTCAGCTGGTTTGCGTTTCAACAACCACGCAATTAGCCCGCCGACCAATAATAAGGTAATAATGCCGGAGCCTATAATGAGAAGCATTGGGCTAGAAAGCGAACTCCACATCGACTTTTGTTTTTCTGCTTCTCGCTGCATTTGCTCGGCTTTCATCATATCGAGCAGCTCTTGTTGCAGCGCCACTTGCGTATCTATCTGTGTTTTAACATCGCCTTCAACCTGATTACGAAGCTCTTGAAGTTCACCATTAACCTCGTCTACCCGCTCATACAGTTTGCGATTTTCATTTAACAAGGCTTCCACGTTTTCTAAAGACGCAGCAAATTGCATCCGAAGTTCATCAAACTGACGGGTTTGCTCTTGATCTAAACGCGTAATTTTTTGTTCTATATTGGATTGAGTTTGGCTTAAATCGTTTTGATTCACCAAAGGCGCAGGCGGTTTAATATTTCGTACGCTGCTACCAGGTTTGTTTAGCAACTCAGCGAAGGTTCGCTCGTCATTTTCTGCTCGAATTTGTGCTTGTCTTGCATCAATACGAGAAATATACCGTTCTGATGGCAACTTCAGTATTGAACCATCAACCAGTAAATTTAAGTTTTGCTGTTCAAACGCATTGGGGTTCAGCTCATAAATAGCGGACATAACCTGATAAACCGACAGGTTATTATTTTGACGATAACGCTCAGCTATACGCCAAAGGGTATCTTGAGAATCAATGGGGCCGTATTCTAATCCAGAATACTGACTGGTCGCGTTCTTGGGCCCTTTCAGCAGGGTAGCGCGTTCCTGTGCATCGACATTATTGTGGGGGGCTAGTAAACATAAAGTAAGTAAAACTAAGCCCGTCAAATGCAATTTCATAGCAATCCTATATGCCCTCAAGCGTCAACACCACCAAATATCATGGTGGAGATTCGTAGCTAAACCTCTTTTCATTTGCGCTTAAATGCTGCAAACCGGTCCAGCTTTTTATTCTTATCATTTGATAGCGCGTGCGCACGAATGAAAATGCTCTATCAATACAGATTTTCTACATTGCTTACCGCTATTTTTTACCTTTATTGATGTATCGACAACATCACTAAGGCCGGTGGTATTTCCAATCTGGTTTAGGAAACTATAAACCAGTTATTAATGGCAATCTAGTTAGCCCTTCTGTTTTCGGTATCTATTTGTTGAATATCGATATAACTGCTTATCGGCCGAGTAAGCAAAATGTTTACTTACTCGGCGAAATCAATGTCATATGCCCTATTTGAGGCTTTGCTTACTTACCCTATGATTACAGGTAATCGCGAATTAGGGTTTCAGCAATTTGAATACTGTTTGTTGCCGCACCTTTACGGATATTGTCTGACACAACCCAAAGGTTAAGACCACAGGGATGGGTAATATCGTTTCGAATACGTCCAACGTGAACCATATCATTGCCACTAGCACTGCTTACCTGAGTAGGAAACTCGTCGGCAGCATCATAAACTTTAACGCCTGGGGCATCGGCAAGTAATTGTTTAACCTGTTCAGCATCTATTGGCGCGCGAGTTTCTAAGTGAATGGCTTCACCGTGACCATAGAACACTGGCACTCTTACTGCGGTCGCATTAACCAAGATGCTGTCATCACCCATAATTTTTTGTGTTTCCCACACCATTTTCATTTCTTCTTTGGTGTAGTCATTATCTTGAAACGCATCAATCTGCGGAATAACGTTAAAGGCGATTTGACGGCTAAACGCTTTAGTCTCAAGCTCTCGCGCATTTAACAGGCTAGCAGTTTGTTTCACCAGCTCTTCCATCGCTTCTTTTCCTGCTCCCGATACAGACTGATACGTACTGACGTTAATACGGTCAATACCTACAGCATCGTGTATCGGCTTTAGCGCCACCATCATTTGAATGGTTGAACAGTTAGGATTGGCAATAATGTTTCTGTTACGAAAGTCAGCTAATACATGAGCATTAACTTCTGGCACGACAAGCGGAATGTCTGGCTCGTACCTAAATTCAGATGTGTTATCAATAACAATACAGCCTGCATCAGCAGCACGTGGCGCGAATTCCGCAGAAATGCTGCCGCCCGCTGAAAAGAAGCCAAACTGTACCAACGACCAATCGAAAGTATCTGCATCCAACACTTCTACATCTTCGCCCTTGAAGCTAATACTGGTTCCCGCTGAACGTTTGCTGGCTAGTGGATATAAACGATTTACTGGAAAGCCACGCTCTGCCAGTAGTTCTATCATAGTTTGCCCAACTAGACCGGTCGCGCCTAATACGGCAACGTCAAAGGCTTGTGACATAAGTGTTGTTTCTCCTGTAAATAGTATTGCTTAAAAATAAAAGACGTTAGGCTGGCAAGCTAGGCTTGCAACAAAAAACCTAACCCTTTCAATTGCTGTTTAATTCCATCTGATGTGTGACTGGGCAATATCAGCGTGTATGCACTGCATTCCCGTCTTATTCGATAGCTTTTGCGCATAGTAGCAAAGGTGTGGCTAATGCTGGCACTAATTTCTTCGCTTTGCGCACTTTCATTTTGCTGTCTTTTCAACGCTTCCCCTAACTTTTCACGAAACGCTTCATCATCAACACGCAAGTTATAAACCTGTAGCATTAATCCTATCAAATCTTGTTTCGATAATGCAGAAGCTGTCGCAGATGCCAATTCTACTTTAATGGGTTCGACAGCAGACAAATAGTCGCCGAGAGTTTTCGTGTTTGGTTCTTTCAATAAGTTACATATTTGTTCGTAAACATACTGGGTACCACGCACTTTACCCTCGACTGAATGCCCAGCAATATGAGGTGTCATCAACCAACAGTATTGTAATAGTTCAGGATTAATGGCGGGCTCATTTTCAAAAACATCTAACACTACTGTGGGCGCGTTGGGTTGTTTAAGCCTATTTAACAAGGCCAGTTCATCAATCACCTCACCGCGACATGCATTAATTAGCAGCTTATTGCTACCTAGCTGCCCTAGCACATCAGCATTAATCAACTTACCTGTGGTGTGGCGGCCTGTATTCACATAAGGCACATGAAGCGTGATGACATCACAATCGATAATATCTTCAAAATCAACGAAACTACGTGGGTCACCCGACTCATTTAATGGGGGATCGCACAACTTATATTCAATGTTCAATGCCGCTAATCGTTTAGCCAACGCAGTGCCTACATGCCCTGCCCCCACAATACCAACGGTAATAGCATTAATGTCTATTTTACCTGCACGGTCAGCCAAAAATAATGCGCTTAGCACATATTCGGCCACGGCAACGGCGTTACAACCGCCCGCGGAATTCCAGCTGATCCCCTGACTATTAAGCCAGGTTTTATCCATGTGGTTAGTGCCAGAGGTAGCAGTGGTAACGAACTGGAGTTGTGAAGCTTGGCTAAGCAAGGCTTCATTGACTTTGGTAGTGGAACGCACAGCCAAGATATCTACGTTTTTGATATCTTCCGGAGTAAGGGTTTGCCATGCATAACTGCTAACATCGCCTAAGCCGCTGAAGTATTCACGACCTAAAGGGATAGTGTCTTCAAAGAGTATTTTCATGGTGCTAAGTCTACCTCAATCCTTCGGATTAGTAACCTTGAGCACCATGAATCAATACAGTTTTTTAGTCTAATTTAGCGCTTATTCATCGAAACCAGGGAATCGACGAGCAACCCGCCGTTTAATTCCTGGCCACGCTAGGCTTCCACCCGCTTGCTTCGTTACCTCAGACGCTTGGGCACGGATCCCTTGTAAAATAGCAGAATGAATAGGGATTAACTTCTGGCCTGTGGCTTGCGCTTTTAACTGAATTTCGCAGGCTCGCTGAAAGATGAACATAAATAAAAACGCATCAGGAATGTTATCGGCACAGGTAAGCAGCCCGTGATTTCGCAATATCATAAATTGCGTATCACCTAAATCACGAACTAGTCGCGCTTTCTCATCAGGGTTCAAGGCTACCCCTTCATAGGCATGGTAAGACAGCGACGCTAACGGGAACAAAGACTGCTGTGAATACGCTTGCAATCCTTCCTCTAATACTGAAAGCGCTACCCCTTCGGTAGTATGCAAATGCATAACGCACTTCGCATTGTCTCTGGCTTCGTGTACCGCACTGTGAATAGTAAAGCCCGCAGGGTTGATGTCGTACTCACTTTCCATCACCTTGTTACCATGTAAGTCTACTTTCACCAAACTTGATGCAGTAACTTCATCGAACATCATGCCATATGGGTTTATTAAAAAATGGTGTTCGGGCCCCGTCACTCGTGCCGAAATATGGGTAAATATTAAATCGTCCCAGCCATACATGGCCACTGCGCGATAACAGGCGGCTAAATCCACCCGGGTTTGCCACTCTTGCTCACTCACTTGTGCTTTTACTTTTGAACTCATCATAAATCTCCTACATTTTTTGCTACCTTACGCCTAAATTACAGGCTAAACTGTCGGATAAACGACACTGTAATGAAAATGTTAAATCAACAATACACTTCAGTTTTAACCAGCTCGATGTGGTTTTCTTCACTCCCTGAAAACTTGCAAAGTGCCTTGCTCGATAAAGTGCGTATTCGCCATTTAAAGGCAGGCCAACAATTGCATGCAAAAGGTGAAGAGGGAATTGGCTTTTATGGCCTGTGCGAAGGCCGCCTGCGGGTATTGAACATAGGGGAAAACGGGAAAGAAATGCTATTTGCCTTGCTGGGCCCGGGTACGTGGTTTGGTGAAATATCCTTATTCGATGATTTACCCCGCACTCATAACAGTGTGTGTGAAATCGATACCGTTATTGCCGTTATTCCCAAAGTCGCGTTTAACGCAGTGTTAAAAGCACATCCCGAGCTTTATCCACACTTTGCCCGCCTGCTTTGTTCACGAGTAAGAAGTGCATTTCAATTTATTGATTCCAGCGCAGGGCTAAACTTACAACACCAGCTAATTAAGCGCTTGCTCATGCTAACCACCAGTTATGGTCAGCATTTACCGCAAGACAGTGCCATTACCTTAACCTTGTCGCAAGAATCTTTAGCGCAAATGATAAATAGCAGCCGACAAACCGTAAATCAGCTCTTAGGCGATTTACAAAACCAAGGATTACTGCATTTACATTATGGGAAAATAACGATTAGTCGACCAAGTGCTCTGTTTGCTCTTTTAAAAGATAAAGAGTGAGTTTGACGTACTTCTGCTGGCTTATTAAAAGGTACGAATAAATCTCTGGAAGCAAAAAGGCCCGATGTCAGTAACCTAAATTACCATCATCGAGCCTTTAAAATTAACGGCTGAACGTAAGCTGCTGTTAAGTAGTCTAGTATCAGGTTTGTTTTAAAGCCGACTGTCGACGCTAATTCAAACCAGTTAACTAATTGCTTTATTAACCTTGGTAACGTTGCATCACCAACGTTGCGTTAGTGCCGCCAAAACCAAAACTGTTAGACATCACCGTGTTCAACGTTGCTTCACGTGCTTGTGTCACAATGTCGAGACCATCAGCTGCGTCATCTAATGTGTCAATATTGATTGATGGTGCAATAAAGTTATTTTCCATCATTAATAAGCTGTAAATAGCTTCGTTAACGCCAGCTGCACCTAACGCATGACCTGTTAGTGACTTTGTTGCACTAATTGGCACACCAGATTGGCCGAATACTTCCTGAATAGCCGCCAGTTCTTTTACATCACCTACTGGTGTTGAAGTACCGTGGGTGTTCAAGTAGTCGATGGGTGCAGACACATTCTGCATAGCCATTTTCATACAACGGATTGCGCCTTCGCCTGATGGTGCTACCATGTCGAAGCCATCAGAAGTTGCGCCGTAGCCAACCACTTCACCGTAGATTTTTGCGCCACGGGCTAATGCGTGCTCAAGCTCTTCCACAACAACCATACCGCCACCGCCTGAACTAACAAAGCCATCGCGGGCTGCATCATAAGTACGTGATGCTACTGAAGGGTTGTCGTTATATTTAGAACTCAGTGCGCCCATGGCGTCGAACTGACTTGACAGTGCCCAGTGCAATTCTTCACCGCCACCTGCAAATACAACGTCTTGCTTACCCAGTTGAATAAGCTCCATGGCGTTACCAATACAATGCGCACTGGTGGCACACGCTGATGCGATTGAATAGTTCACACCACGAATTTTAAATGGCGTAGCAAGACACGCTGAAACCGTAGACGCCATACAACGAGGTACCATGTATGGTCCAACACGTTTTACGCCTTTTTCACGCAAAATATCTGCAGAAAGCACTTGGTTTTCAGAAGACGCGCCGCCAGAGCCAGCAATGATGCCGGTGCGATCGTTTGAAATGTCGCTATCTTCAAGGCCTGAATCTTCAATGGCTTGTTGCATTGCAACATAAGCATAGGCCGCCGCATCACCCATAAACCGCATAGCTTTACGGTCGATGTGCTCTTTAAGGTCGATATCGATATTACCCCACACTTGGCTTCTTAAACCCATCTCAGCGAACTGCTCAGAGTGTGTAATACCTGACTTACCTGCTTTTAATGAAGCAAGTACATCTTGTTTATTGACGCCGATGCTTGAAACAATTCCAAGACCGGTGATAACTGCTCTTCTCATAGTTTACCCTTTGCGTTGATGCGGCTATGGTAACGATTTTGATTGGTAAAGTGGTCTGCTTTGCAGCTAAAGACCCAGCACTTCACTTTTTCTAACCGCATCCTGATGCATTTGCTTTAATTATTTTTGCGCCATGTGAATTGCTTCATCCAATGTATCATGAAAGGCACATTCAAATACTAGAAGAAAATCGCAAGTTCACAAAAGCTTCACTAAATTATCAAAACAATTCCTTGGCTTTATCGGCAAGGCAAATGCGTTGATGATGATTGATATCATTATTTAATTTTATCAAACTGGTCACATCTCTTATCCATTCGTCTATCTTTAACAATTAAGATAAACACCTTGAATCAATTCAGATAACATTGTGTCGTGTCACTATGCTCCTGCGCCCTCTACTATGTGCAGTTCTTGAAAGATAAAAATCTTTAGTCAAATTTGTAAGGGAATACACATCACCATGGCCACTTCTAACTTTTGGGGCAACGAACTCGAATTTCGTCGTACGGTATTAAGCGTTGTTCTACTTGTTATCATTGTTGCAGGTGTCATTTTTACTATCAATAATTGGATAGTAGGCCACAGGGTATTAGCGTTTGTTGAGTTACTGGTTGTTGTTCTTTCCCTCGCTATTTTAGCGGTTCACAAAAAGACATCGAACTTGAAGTTATGGTCCTCCCTCTTTCTATTCGCCCTGTACACCGTCATTCTTATTGGCATTTTAACTGCTTCATTTACCTCGGCGCTGTACAGCTGGTTATTCATTGTTCCAGTTCTATCCTATTTGCTGTTGGGTACTAAATTAGGCACGATTTACTCTGTAATATATGTATTATCAGGCTGCGGCATCTTGACCTACCGACATATTGTGCATAATCCCGACACACCCGTCATTGCCATTGTCAATATTGCCTTAACGCTTACGGCTATTTGGGCGTTATCTTATACCTATGAACGAAAACGGGCAGAGACCGTCAAACGTTTGCAGGAAATGGCCTCATTAGACCCGCTCACAGGGCTGAACAACCGCTTGCTTCTAGGCTCAATTTTCGACATGCTCTGCGAAACCTTGCCCGAAAAACAAAAATCTGTCTCTATGGTGTTAGTCGATCTTGACCATTTCAAGAAGGTAAACGATAGATATGGCCATGGCGTAGGAGATGCAGTACTGGTTGACGTATCACGAATTATCAATAGTATGCGCAGACGAAACGATTGCGCTTTTCGATTCGGCGGCGAAGAGTTTTGTTTACTTGTACCTGATGTTACGCCTTCTCAGGCTCATAGCATTGCAGAGCGCTTACGGCATTCAGTTGAACACACGTTAAGCGCAGAAGGCTTTGATGCGAAAATGACCGTAAGTATCGGCGTGGCCCGCTGGCCTGAAAATGGTGACGCGTTGTCTCAAATTTACAAGGTCGCCGACGAGAGACTGTATAAAGCCAAAGAACAAGGTCGCAATCAGACTGTCTCTGAATAGTTAGTTATCAACTGCATAAAGAGTTAAATTACACCGGTGAAATCTCAACAAGCAAGCGTGCATTTCAATGAAAACGGCACGCCTGTCGCCGACCATTTTGGCGACGTATACTTTTCCAATGACAGTGGCATTAATGAAACCCAATATGTATTTATGGGTGGAAATAGCATTGTTGAACGCTGGCAGGCACATAGCAACCCTAGCTTTGTGATTGCTGAAACCGGCTTTGGCACTGGGCTTAACTTTCTGGTTGCCATGCAAGCGTTTAAACACTTTAGAAACGCCAATCCCAGCCACCCGCTTAAACAATTATTCTTTTTAAGTACGGAAAAATTCCCACTACCCAAACCAGATATGGAAAAGGCATTACTGGCATTTCCCGCTTTGAAAGGAGAAGCTGGCGCATTAAGTACGCGCTACCCTATGGAGCTAGATCTGTCTCTTATACACATCTCCGAGCCCACGAGACCGTACTAGATCTCGT
>OJBR01000852.1_pt1 | contig 10319 bp, 6 predicted proteins | sample 1591161 | NCBI WGS metagenome assembly OJBR01 (sample SAMN05416803, study PRJEB24817) | seawater metagenome | isolation source: Sea water | place: Canada:Atlantic | collected 2013-07
ACGAGATCTAGTACGGTCTCGTGGGCTCGGAGATGTGTATAAGAGACAGGATCAGTATTGAGCCATTTCTTGCTTTAATTTAGCTATTTTTATATTTAACTTACTGTCATGGGCACTCAAACCAGATAAAATGGCCTTGGCTTGCACATATTGATGAACAGCAATATACGCTTCAGCCAAGCTAACCTTAGCACTGATATCCATTGAGCCCTTACCTACCATATTCGAGAGTACTTCGATACCTTCTTTATATTGTTGATTCGCTACTAGGATTACACCGTAACTTTCTAAGATATTCGCATTAGTAGGTGATAAGGAGAGAGCTTTTTTAATATTAAGCTGTGCACTTTTTATATCATTACTCTGATATTGTTGCCAAGCGAGGTTATTCAAAGCAGCTACATTACCTGGTTGACTCTCGACAATTCTTCGATAGATTCTAATTATTTGATCTGATTTATTATTGTTTATATTGTTCGTACCATACAATTCGGCAAGTAACATTCTCACCCGGTTATCATTTTTTACTTCACTAAGATAATTTTCTAAGACTTTCTCTGCCTCAGTTCCTTGTTTGGAAAACTGTAATGCCCTTGCCAGGTTGATAGCATTATTACTCGTTGGTACTTTCTCATATAACTCACTATATAGCTCAATTGCTAGGGGATATTTTTTTTCTTTTATCGCAATTTTTGCCGTTGTGACTGTTACTAAGTGATTAGAAATACCTTTATCATGTAGCAAACTTAATTGATGCTTAGCGGCTAGCACATTATTGTTTGTTAATTCTAAATAAGCTAACGTTGTCATCAAGTTATTATCATTAGGAAAATATTCAATTGCTGTTTTAGTTAACGCCAAGGCTTGCGGGTAGCGCTGTAATACTTCTAACGTAGCAATGTTACCGGCATTGAGAATATAACTTCTAGGAGCCATTTTTAGACCTAGTTCATAAGTTGCCAAGGCTTGTTTAAATTGACGGGTTTGTGTATAGCTATCAGCTAATACAGACCAATAGCGTGGTGACAAGCTCTCTTCAGTTTTAATCGATTCCAACAATTCTATGGCTGCAGGAACCTGCTTACTGATTCGTAAGTTTTGAGCCAAACCGATGACTAAATTTTTATGAATATTTTTACCTTTGAGTTCACTCTCCTCATGTAGCGCATTTAAAAATAAAATAGCTTCTGCTGAATTTCCTTGTCTGGTTTGTAGAACAGTATAACGACGTATAGCATTATGATGATTTAGATTTAACTCAATAACCTCTTTAAATCCAGCGATAGCTTCTATCGTTTGTTTATTAAAAGCAGCAACGATAGCTAAATTATAAATAGCACTAATGTTTTTAGGCTCTATTGCCAAGGCATCTTGGAAGGACTTTTCGGCTTTATCTACTTTCTCCAGTTTCATAGCAATTAAGCCGTCTAATATATTACCGGATACTTGGTGCTTTTCAGAGTTCAACCACTTATTTGCTATAATTTTCGCCTTCGAAACCTCATTATCTCTAAGGTATTGGCGAGCCAAAGCAAACTCTGTATCGTGTAAATTAGCATCAATATTAAGAGCGTGTTCCAATGACTTAACGCCCGATAAATCTCGTTGACTTAACAACAGAGCACCCTGTCGAATTTGTAAATTGGTATTGCTAGGTGAAACTTGAGAAGCCTTATTTAATAAGGATTCCGCACTGGCAAAATCACCTGCTTCCATTAGTTCTAAACTACTGATCTGCAATAAATTAGCATCGCTATCGCTATTTTTTAGTTTTTTCAATTTATCTACAGATAGAGCTATATCATCGGTATGGCCTAACTTTATTTTTATTGATAGCAGAATTGCATTGATAGGGTGAGTTGTTGGTAACATACTCTCTAATGAGATCAAGTAATCGTATGCTTGTTCTAATTCACCTAATTGGTAAGAGCTTATACCGGCAACCATACTGGCAATGACAAAACTATCATCATAGCCAACCGCTTGGGTTGCGTATTCTTTAGCTTCTATATAATTACCCGCATTATACTCAATTTGAGATTTGTACTGTAAGGCAAGTGGTGATTCTTTAAACGAAACCAGTAACTCATCAGTAAGGGTGTTGGCTTGTTCAAACATACCCGCCTTAATTAAGCTGTTGACTAAGAAAAAACGAATAGTCTGATCTAGAGGATAACTATCTAAATATTGTGAAAAAGAATCACTTGCTTGCTCAAAGTTAGTTAGAGAAAAATATAAGAAGCCCTGTAATAAAGACGCTTCTGCAAAAGTCTCCTGGACGCTTAACAATTTATTTGTAATGTTTATTCCCTGTGAAAAATCTCTATTTATATAAAACAAGTAGGCCTGAGAAATTTTGCTGTAAGGGCTCTTTGGTAATATAGCAGTGGCTTGAGAAAAGTAATCATGTGCTTTAGTTCTTTCATCATTAGCAAGAGTAGCCATACCGGCATAACTTAAAACAGTAAGGTATTCATTGTCGTTAAGGTCTTCACTCAACTCAACGAGTTGCTCAACCTCTTTAGTTTTATTTAAACGTGTTTTTACCTGTGCTAGCGATGTTGCTGCTTTTGCATAACTTGCTGCCAGATCTACTGCTCTGTCTAATTCTTTTTCAGCACTAATATAATTCCCTTGATTTAGGTAAGCTTGTCCTAACAATAAACGGGCTTCAGCGTTTTTGGGTGCCAATCGGACTGCATTCTTATAGTCTATAATAGCATCAGCAAATTTGCCTTGTTGACTGTATTGGTGTGCACTGGCCATTAATTGCTCAGCAGTCTTTTGTTCGCTGCAAGCACTAAGGTTTAATGCTAAGGCGACAGTAGAGGTGATTAATAATTTATTCATGACAAATCCCTTGGTGTGTTTCTATTTCATAACTTATTGTTTTAATGTTTTTGCTATGAAAAAGATGATGCTATCAATATTGCTTACTGAGAGTCTCTTGATGCAAATAAAAATGACTGCTAAAGCAGTCATTTGTTTTAGCTGATCAAACAAAGCTATAGTTGAACTTGTAATTTTGATTTTTTCTCTTTCTGTTCATCCGTTGAGGTCACTGCTTTGCTTAATAAATCTTTAGCTTCATTTATTCGATTATTTGCAATAAGCACTTCAACATAATTCAATTGAATATCAACATCCTTACCTTCGGCTATTTCAGAGGCTTTACTCGCATATTTCAAGGCTGCCCGTTTATCGCCAGATCCTAACAGGACTTTACTATACGTATCAACAATATTGGCAATATGAGGAGCCAATTCAAACGCTTTCTCTGCATGTTCTAGGGCTTTACTGATATTATTTTTTTCTAAATATAACCAAGCTAAATTGTTATGGGCAACCACATTCTTAGGTTGTTTCTTAACAACATCATCATAAACAGCGATGGCCTTATTACTGTCATTTTCAAGGTATACTCCCGCAAGCATTGTTTCAATACGATTATTATTAGGATCAATAGTCAGGTAGTGCTCTAACACTTTCGCTGCTTTAGAATTATTTTCATTACCTAAATGAGCTCCGGCTAAATAAATTGCATTTTGAGCACTAGGATAAGTCTTATAAAATACGGTTAATTTAGGTACCGCTTGTACATAATCCTCTTCTAAGAGGGATATTCGCCCAAGTAGACCTCTCTTAAGTGCTTCGTTAATATTTTTCTTCTCTAGCCTTTTATAAAGACTTTTAGCAGGAGATATTTGCTTATTGTTCAGTAATAACTGCATTTGAATTAACTGTAAAACCAAGTTGTCATTATGATTTTCAAGGCCTCTTTTAACTACAGTTAACGCACGCTCATAACTTCTTTGGCTCGCATAGAAATCGGTTAATAACACTACAGCTTCTATATGGTAAGGATTCTCTTTTAACCATTTTTCTAACGTAGTGTGTATTTTATCGACTTTTTGCTGTTTTTTGTAGGTAAGCAGTAGTAATTGCCAATAACGCTTAGGTAGTTTTTCAGTCTCCTCGATTGATACAAGTAGGGTTTCAGCCTGCTTTAACTGCTCGAGACTCACCATAGCTTCCGACAATAAAATAGCTTTATTAATATCTGTTTTATCAAGTTCATAAGCAGTTGTCAGTTTTGCTAGTGCCATTTCATTTCGATAAACACCAAAGTACTGTCTTAAAACTTTATTATTTGCAGGCGCTATAGTTATTAAATAATCAGCCCGCTGTTTACTTAAAGGGATATTTTTTTGTTTACGAGCAATACGTAATTGCTCTATCAATGCAAAGAAATTATCCTGTTCTAAACTTAAACTTCTCTTAAGCGCTTGCTCTGCTTCATCATATTTTTCTTCTTTTATTGCAATGCTCGCTAATAAATTAAAACTGCTCGCTTTATCTGGATATTGCTGTTGCCACTTTTCAGCAATAGCCTTAGCTTTAGGGATATCCCCTCTTTGCAATGCAGAAAATGCTATTGCTAATTCTGCTTCAATAAGCTCAGGGTTGAGTTTTACTGCATCTTGTAAGTTCTCTATGCCTGAAGGATCATTCATCATTAGTTTTAAAATGCCTTGACGGGTATTATGAGCAGCGTTTTCTGAGCTGCTTTGATCACTTTGAGCAAGCAACTTCTTCGCTTCTGTGGTTGCCCCTAGCTCTAATAACTTATAACTTAAAGACGATAAAAATTGTGAATTCACCTCATCAGTACCATCAAAATCACCAATGGTGGCACTAATCTCGTCAATTAAGCCTAATTCTAACTGAGTAACTGCAAGCATGCGACGCGCTTGATGATCTTTAGGCAGATACTTAATGATTGCACTTAAGTGATGATAACTTTGCTGCCAATTCTTGAGATAAAATGCACTCGCTCCCGCCACTAACTTTAAGTTAAATTGATTAAAATTTGCCGATAATGCTGCTTCAGCATGTTCACTTGCCTTAGCAAAATCTTTTGCTTGGAAACGGACCATCGCTTTAATATAGTGCGCAAAGGGTTGGTTATTAACTTTAGCTAATATAGCGTCGGCATGTTGTTCAGCTTCCTCATCATGCCCTGCTTTAAGTAATGCATTCGCAAGTAATAATTCAACCATGCCATATCGAGGTTGTAATTCCATGAATTGTTTAAAGCTATCTACTGCCAGTTGATATTCTTCAGTCACAATACTAACTTGCCCTTGCAGCATTAGAGCATCAACTTGCTTAGGATCTATGGTTAAAATTCTGGAAATAAGTGTTTTCACTTCATCATACTTATTTTCTGATAACTGAAGATATGCTAAAGCCAGCATGCTATGGAGGCTTTGTTGGGCAATCGACTGCGCTAATTCAACACTTTGCTTTGCTAATTCAGGTTGTTCGCTACGAAGTGCTGCGAGTGTTTGGTAAGCTAAATATTGACTTCTCTCTTCTGCAGCGAGCTCCTTAGCTGCAGTACTTAATGCTATTACATCACTATCGCTGTCAGTTAAAATATAAGCTCGTGCTAATAAAGGGAGAACTTTGTTATCCGGATACTTTAATGACTGTGCTCGTTCCAGTTCTTTCACTGCACCAAGGCCATCACCTAAACTTAAATAGATTTGACCCAATAAAAAACGCGCTTCAGCATTTTTAGTGTCTGCTCGAATCGCATTTTTTAATTCAATTATACTTTCATTAACTTTGTTTTCATTTAGATAGCTTTTCGCATTTTCTAAATGAGATTCAACAGTGACTTGTTCACCACAAGCCGAAATTGCCAGAGCAATACTTAAATAGAGAGAGGCTTTTACAAATTTCATGTCAAAATTCCTTTTGCGGTTATCATTGTTGTTAAGCTAACAAAAAATAAAACCCATTAACACTGAAGCTAATGGGTTTTTATTAAGCTCGTGTATTGAGCAAAAGGCTTGAAACCTTTAAATTGCTGTAACATTCGTGGTCGGTAACTAAAATAAGTACATCAGCCCAGTTATCGATATCACTAATTATTTCTTGGCGATCGCAATGCCAGTTAGGTACAAATGGATCATGGTAATTAACATCCACGCCTGCTTTTTTAAAATGATCTAGGATTGCATCCGCAGGAGACTCGCGACAATCATCGACGTTCGCCTTATATGCTACGCCTAAGATACCTACCTTTTTACCTGCTAAACTCGCTTTATTATCACCCAGTAATGCTAGCGCTTGCTCTGCCACAATACTTGGACGTTTATCATTAATATCACGAGCTAAACGAACAAACTCACCCGCTTTAGTATTTTCAACTAAGAACCAAGGGTCAATCGGAATGCAATGTCCACCAACGCCAGGTCCAGGAGTTAATACATTTACTCTTGGGTGACGATTGGCTAAACGAATGACCTCATAGACATCAACATCGAGCTCTTCACAAATCTGTGATAATTCATTAGCAAAGGCAATACCAACATCACGTGAAGTATTTTCTACTAGTTTGATACACTCTGCAGTAGTCAAATCAGTTAAGAACACCTCACCTTTGACAAAACTTTGGTAAATTGTTTTAACTTTCTGCTGCGCTTCTGCACTCGTTGCACCGATAATTCTATCATTGTGAACAAGTTCATGTAAGGTTTGTCCTGGTATTGCGCGCTCTGGGCAATGAACCACATCAATCGTTATACCTGCATCAGCGAAGCGCTGTGCAACTGCAACACTGGTTTGGGGTGATATAGTCGATTCTACGATCACGGTCTGACCATTTTTTGCTACTTTAGCGATAGCATCAACAGCACTAAAAACATAACTACGATCACAGCTATTATTTTTGTGAGGAGTTGGCACTGCGACTAAGTATGTTTCACTTGACGAAATTTCAGTACTAGCAGTTAAAAAGCCTTGTGAAACAACTTTCGTAATAAGTTCGGGTAAACCTGCTTCATCAAAAGGGCATTGTGCTTCATTAATAGCTGCAACTTTATCACTGTTTAAATCAACACCTGTTACTTTATAACCCGCTTCAGCTAGCAAACTTGCTATGGGTAAACCCATATACCCCATACCAATAACACTTAAGGTTTCATTTCTAGCAATGATTTCTTCATCAATAGTATTGGGCACTGAATTAGTAATGATATCTAAAATAGTTTCAGCTACATGACCGTCACCAAAAGGATTAGCCCAACTAAAGTTAGCTGCATCGCTAGCAAGCCATTTATCTGCTGCAGCTAATGCTTTATCTGCATCTCGACCCACTAAAACATTTGCGCCTACTTCGATAGATTCGGGACGTTCCGTATTTTCGCGTAAAGTAATACAAGGTACGCCCAATAAACATGCTTCTTCTTGAATACCACCCGAGTCAGTTAAAATTAACTGTGCATGTTTTTGTAATTGAATGAAATCTAGGTAACCAATAGGTGGAATAAGCTTCAAGTAACCAGGTAATTCTATAGAAAACTCTTTTAGTTTAGCTTGAGTTCTTGGATGAATTGGCCAGACAATAGTTTGACTATATTTTTCATGCAACCTATCAAATAATGCTAACAGTTCTAATAAGTTTGCAGGGATATCAACATTAGACGCACGATGGGCAGTTACTAGGAAGAATTCCCCTGAAGCGACACCTAAATCATCCAAGATGGTACTTGTACTAGCTGAAATATCTAAGTGCTGAAATAAAGAATCTGAAACAGTATTACCAACAGTGAAAATTTTATCACTATCAATACCTTCTTTCGCTAAAATTGCATGCTGATTTGGACCAACAGCAAATAAGTACTCACTCATGTGGTCGGTCAATATACGATTCGTTTCTTCTGGCATAGTGCGGTCATAACTACGCAAGCCTGCTTCAATGTGACCTACTTTGATATCAAGCTTAGACGCGGCTAATGCGCCGGCCAATACGGTATTAGTATCACCTTGCACTAAAACTACATCAGGCTTTTCTTGTAATAAGATGGGTTCCATCTCAATTAAAATATTACCCGTTTGATTGCTGTGCAAGCCGGAGCCGACACCTAAATTATAATCAGGTGCAGGTAACTCCAATTCTTTAAAGAAAATGCTATCCATTTCTTGAGAGTAATGCTGATTAGAATGGATGATAAAATAGGCAATACCGCGTTTTTTACATTCACGGATAACGGGTGCCATTTTGATTATTTCTGGGCGGGTGCCAACGATAATCCCTATTTTCATTTTGCTTCCTTATATGTCAAATTTTATACAGATAACTTTTTTATTGTTAAGTTTTAAGGCATTTTTTAGTGTAAGAAGCATAACTTGAATAGATATATTAACGATGTGTTAACTCCTTACTTGACTATAGCCTCAGATATTAATTTAATTAACTGACTCTGCTTATCTCGTTGAGAAAAGGTGTGGTCCGCATGGTCAATTGTCTGTTTATTAATAGTAGCGCGAGCCATTGCCTGACGCCAATGCTTATTACTTTTAATTAATAACTTAAATTCATCCGCGGTTAAATCATTGCCGCTAAGAAAGATATCACAAGTACCAGAAAATTGATTTAGCCCTCGTAGCATTTGCGTTACAAAGTTCTCTTTTTTGTTAATATCATTACTGGTTCTACTTTGTTGATGAAAGTTTTGAATATCAGTCAATGCTGATTTTGTTTTAACTTTTCCTGTTAACAGTTTTTGCCAAAAGCTTTTACTGAAAAATCGTTTTATATAATAACTTCGCAGATAGGTTTTTGCTTGAGTTTGTGTTTGCCTTACCCAAGGATTTACTAAGAATATTTGCTTTATTTTGGCTTTTTTAGGCCTTTCATTGAGATAAAGTAAAATGGCGGATGCTGCATCGCATAATCCCCATAAGGCCAACTCAGTAATATCGCTATGACGTTGTTGAAAAGTTTGTATTGCTGCGTCAATATCATTTTGAATGTCAGTAAAAGTGCTAATAGCTCCCTCACTGTCTCCTGCACCATTATAATCAAAACGAAAGACTGTGACCCCTTTTTTTGCTAGTGCTCGAGCTAAATAAACAAATAACCTGTGACTACCAACACGCGTTTGTGGCCCGCCAACAACAATGATCACACCTTTCTTAAATTGCCCTCGATGAAATGCCTCCGGCACATGCTCAATAGCAACTAATTGCTTGCCATTACTATTAAAAATAACACCTTGCTCATTCATCATTTTGTCTCAGCTTCAGATGATACTGATGTTGATGTTGATAAAGTTAATTGCGAAAAAAGCGACTGTTCTTGCGTTAAAAATGATTGTGCAACTTGTAATTCGGTTGCTTGCCAAAACTTTACATCATCAACTTGTTGGATAGATAATTTATCATACTTGTTAGCGAGAACTTGCTGTTTTATCCGACTAGGGCTTAATACTTCTGACTTTTCCTGCCACTCAAACCAATAACAGTCAGCATTAAAATCGGCTAACTTATTAATATTCTGGCCCGCCAACTCATTCAATAATTTGGACTGCATCACATAGCCAGCAATTTCAATGATTTGCTCTTCATCCACATCAGTATTATTAGACTTATTACCTTGGGTACTATTATCTTTAGTAAGCTGAGCCGCTAGTGCTATGCGTTTAAACTGCTGCACAAAACGTTTACCATTAAAGTCAGGCTGTATAAGCATTACGCCATCGGTAAGACCCAACATCTCCTCTGTTAATAATAATACTGCAGATAATGGTAACGATAGATAAACAGCGTGTGTAGATTGAGTTTTGAGCTCTCTGAGTTGGCAAAGGATATCTTGTTGCCATAACTCCAAATTAGTATCAATTAGCTCTCCATGACTATCGCCTGTGCCATAGTGGTCAAAAACAATACTTTGCATACCTTGGTGATAAGCATTAATAGCTGAGCGGGTAATGTGATGACGAGTTTGATTAGCTTGTTCAAACAATGGCGCAATAAATAACAGATGTGCATGTGATTTTTCTGGCGTACGAATAATCCGAAAAAGTGACCCTTTAATACCTTGATAAAATTCAACGTCCGTTGATACCGTAGTCAAAAAGGCTAGCTATGCTCAAGGACTAATTCGGTTAAACTAGCAACCGAAGCAAAATTCTCCGCACTGATATCATCATCATCAAGATCAATATCAAAAGACTCTTCTATCTCACCAATCAAAGTGACAAGAGCCATAGAATCGAACTCAGCAATGGCACCAAATAATTCTGTATCGACATTCCAGAACGTTTCATCATAATTTGGGATAATGGCGACAAGCAATTTAATTAGTTGCGTAACAGTTTGCTCTCTAAAATGCTTGGTCGTTTGCTCAAAGGCTTGTGCAGAAGTCATTTTACTTATTTTTCCTAGTGAAAAGATTAACTAAACGCGGTATTACAACTGTCTCTTATACACATCTGACGCTGCCGACGAAGAGGATAGTGTAGATC
>OJBR01000854.1_pt1 | contig 10253 bp, 10 predicted proteins | sample 1591161 | NCBI WGS metagenome assembly OJBR01 (sample SAMN05416803, study PRJEB24817) | seawater metagenome | isolation source: Sea water | place: Canada:Atlantic | collected 2013-07
CGAGATCTAGTACGGTCTCGTGGGCTCGGAGATGTGTATAAGAGACAGAATATGACGTTATCATCATTAGTTACGAGATTGTTAAACTACACTCTCTCACTCTATGTCACAGGATCAGAAACGAACTTTTTGTTAGCACACCCATTATATTTTTGGGTGAAAAACATGACACTCAGAATAAAATTTCTGCATTTAAAGCTGGTGCCGATGATTTTATAAACAAACCAATATCATATGAAGAGCTGCATTGTCGTATTAAGGCGTTGTCGCTTCGTGGGCCTCGAAGAGATATTGGTAAACAAACCGTAGCTAAGCTTCAAATTGACTATAACTTAAGAACTGTCACCTGCGATGAAACCACAGTAAAACTTCATTTTCTACAGATGAATATCTTAAAGGTGTTAGTGCAGCATTATCCCAATACCGTATCACGACAAATGCTTGAACAAGAAATATGGGGTGAAGAATCTCCCGCAAGCGCTCCTCTTAGGACACATATTTATCGTTTACGCATGGCAATGGAAAAACCTTTTCGCCAACCAATAATCGATACTGTTTATGGTCAAGGATATCACCTAGCTCATCCCTTTTAGTTTACTTTAGCAACAGAACGTAATTTTGCTCACAATAAATACTGTGATCGAAAAACTCAAAAAACAGCAAATATTTCAGGAGATAAAATGGTCCCTCAATGGTTAGAACAAGGAGGCTGGAGCTTATGGGTATTAATCGCACTGTCCATTATTTCAGTGTCAATCGCAAGTTATAAGCTTGCACAATTCATCTGGTTCGGCGTCGCTAATAGTCGTCACTATGCACTATGGTTAGCAAAACTGAGTAATCGTTCGTATTCAATAAATTACAGTAAAAAACATTGCGATATTTACTTACTAAATCAAGTTATAAACCATGCTCTTGAACAATCAAAAAGTCAAAGAAACAAGAGTGACTTTGAAGGGATCATGGAACAATATGCTACCAATAAAATTGAACAAATGCGTGGCGGTTTAAAGTCACTTGAAGTGATCAGTATGATTGCCCCCTTACTTGGGCTTTTAGGCACTGTTTTGGGCATGATAAATGCTTTTGACCAACTTAAAAATTCGGGTATGCAAGTTGACCCAAGTGTACTCTCAGCCGGTATATCTCAAGCCTTATTAACAACAGCTGCGGGACTCATTGTTGCACTACCAGCGCTAACAATGTGGCACTTGTATGAGCGTATGTTAGCTAAAGCACAACGTCAAATTGAAACAATCCTGACAGAAATATCGATCGAAACACAATGGGTATAATCAAAGTATGAAGCTGTCAACAAAGACTAATTGTTCACCTTTGGTGAGCTTAACACCGCTGATTGATGTGGTGTTTATTTTACTTATTTTCTTTATGTTAGTCAGCCAATTTACACAACTACAAAAGCAAAGTATTCCTTTAAAAACTATGGGTGAAGCGACTACTAAACCTCATAATACTATCAGTATTGAGATTACCAAAAATAAACATTCAAGTGCTATTCATTATCGCATCAACAATATTGCAATGAACTATTCACAAATAGAAATCTTTATACAGGAAAACACAGTTGATGCTGTTTTGTTAATGCCAGCTGAAAATATAAGTCTGCAAACATTTATCAATGTCAAAGAAAATCTATCCAATTTGGGTATAAAAAACATCAGTAGTGACTTTAATCGTTATGAAATTAACTAATAGATCAACTCCGACTCCGCTAATAGAACCTATGCTACCGCTAATTAACATTATATTTTTATTGTTGATCTTTTTTATGGTATCGGCACATATTGCAACGCCTATTACCGGTATTTCGATTCCAAATCAATCAATGAAAAACACTTTATCTCGGAGTAATAATTCGCAAGATAAATGGCTTTTTGTAAATGCTGATGGAGAGTTAACTTACCAAAAAAATTCTCTCACCATTTCATCGTTAGCTCAAATATTCATCAATACAAAAGAAGTATTTTTACTCGCAGATAGTCAGATATCAACAGGAATGCTGGCAAAGATTACTGCGGCTTTAAGTAAAGCAGGTGTAAAAAGTATCAAGTTAATAACTCAGCTATCAATATCGACACAAGAGAGTAAGTCATGAACTGGCAGCCAAAAACTTTAGCGACGATAATCACAGGGTTAATTAGTTTGTTATATTTCAACGTGATTTTTTGCGAAGAAGCCTATTCTAAAGGATCGCGCACACAGTCTGATATAAAGATAGTTGATATGCTGCTGACTTTTTCAAGTCCATCACCTGTAATTACTGCAGCACAAAGCATTCAATCTGAAGCCGTGAACGCTCCCATACAGTCAATTATAGAGCCGCTAGAGACTGAGGCCACAGAAAAGTTAATCCGGAAAAAAAAGCTAGTCAAACAACTTGCGATACTACCTAACAAAAACGAAACTCTTCTTAACAAAGAAAACATTGAAGCCGTCACTAGTAATTCCACTAAGAGTAACCAATCAAAAAAAAACAGGGTAGAAACGAAAAAAAATTCCCTATCCGCAGTAACAAATATGGCTAAAAAATCACAGCAAAGTCAGAGCGTTTCGCACATTATCCGTAAAGAAAACAACCGACAAGAAGTCGAAGAAATATCGGCGATGCAAAGCTATATGGGTCAAGTTAGAGATTTTATCGCTAGACAAAAGAGATACCCTAAAGAAGCAAAACTTAGACGGCATCAGGGAAAAGTAACTATAAGTTTTATCATTAATGCCAATGGATTCGTATCACAATCCAAAATCATCAAGTCGTGTAGTAGTCGCTACATTAATAAAAGCGTTAAAGTTCTTCTTTCAAAACTTAGGTTCAAGGTAGCTCCTGAGGCAATAAAAAATCAATTCCCAAAAACAGTCATCTTGGATGTCAATTATCAATTTAGTTAACAAACTCACTAACCTTTTACTATCCAACAGCTAAAAAAGTTATCTGAAAGGAGCTAGATTCAGCGTTAAGTAGCGTTCCTGCTAGTGACATAAATTAGACTTATACAACTCTATAATATTTTTCTTTTCAATCAAGTTATCCACCACAATATACTGGGTCACAGCATGCAAAAATTTATCTTCAAGCCATGGACGGCAATCATCGCCCTGGTCGCACTAATTAGCTCTGCCGCTATTTTAGCGACATCACCAACCCAAGAGTTGTCCGCACAAACGGAAAAGGTGTTATCGGTAAGTGTTATTAATGTTTTACCACAAGAATTTACACCAAGTTATCAAGCCTTTGGGAAAATTGAATCCCCTCACCTACTATTATTAACGGCTCAAGTTGAAGGAGAAATAACGTATATTAATAAAGCATTTATTGAGGGAGCTCAGCTTTTAAAAGGCGATATAATCTATCAAATAGATGACAGTGACTATCGACATAAGTTAAAGCAACGGGAAAGTGAATTAAAAATCGCTCAAGCAAACTTACAGTTAGAACTTGGTGAGCAAAAAGTTGCAGAAAGGGAGTATCAGCAAATCCGTGGTGATTTCAGTGGTGAAAACATCCTTTTGCAAAAGTCATTAATGTTACGCACACCACAATTAGAAACAGCGAAAGCAAACGTGGCTATCGCACAGAGTAATGTCAACCTTGCTCACAAAAACCTGCAAAGGTGTAAGGTCGTCAGTAATGGGGACTATGCCGTATTAACGAAAGTTATTTATCAAGGAAGTTTTGTGAATAAGGGCGACAAATTGGGTGACTTAGCGCAACTTTCAAAACTACGGGTTTCACTCGCTGTACCTAGTGATGTTGCAACATTATTGAGCATCAACCAAGTCGTTAATATTTCTACTCAAAGCAGTAAACGTCATACGGCATTGGTGTCACAACTATCTCCTACCTTGCATGATAACAGTCAACTACAACAAATATATTTGAGCATAGAAAACTCAAAAAAATTATTCATCTTAGACGAGTTCGTTACCGTCGATTTAACCTTAGTTCCGCACAAAAACACGCTTAAAATCCCTCTTAGTGCAATTGACGATGACATTTTTTGGATTGTAGATCACAACAAAAAACTATCAGCAAAAGCCGCTAATGTTATTTGGCAAAATGAAAGTTATGCCATTGTTAATAATAACATTGGCATAACTGACGTCGTAGTTACTAGTGCAATAGCTGGAGCAACAGAAGGCATGCCTACCAATATCGTCTCAGGAGTTTTGTAATGGCTACAAAGAGAATAACGTCAAGTAAAAGCATACTGTCAGCTCCCTCACTTTGGATGATTGATAACCCTATCGCCTCAAGCTTATTAACCTTTGCGATTATTATTCTCGGCTTACTATCGTTTAATAGTATTAACCAAGAGAGTAGCCCTTCCTTTCAGATCAATGAAATTTCAATAGAAGCAAGTTACCCGGGTGCCACGCCTAAAGATATCGAACAGGGTATCATTTTAAGCATTGAACATAAGTTAAGAGACAACCCTAATATTGACCGAATAAGCGCCAATGCATACGAAGGCTCAGCGGAAATAATAGTAGAGTTAATTGAAGGTGTTAACCCTGACACTATATTGTCGCAAGTTAAAAACAGTATCGATGGCATCAACAGTTTCCCCGTTGAAATGGAAAACTCTACCGTTACTTTTGTTGAAGAGTTGGACAGTATTGTTGAAATTGGACTGCATGGTAACTTATCAGAACTACTGATCTACCGTGAAGCCTCACAACTAAAACAAGCGCTTTTAGGCGCGCTTGATTTAGCAAAGATTGATATCCAAGGTGCACGTTCACCTGAAGTGGTTATTGAACTTAATCAAGCAAAATTACGCCAATATCAACTCACGTTAGCGCAAGTATTATCTAAAGTGAGAACATCAGTTACTGATGTTCCTGCAGGAAGTATTAATACTCAAGGTGGTGAGATTTTAATTCGAACCTTAGGTCGAAAAGAATTGTCAGAGCAGTTTGCAGATATTTCTGTTATTACTGACGTTAGTGGTAATAGCGTGACACTAGCTGACATTGCAACCATTAGTGATAGTTTCCAAGGGCAAACGAGACCATTTAAAGTCAATAGTGAAGCAGGGTTAGAGCTAAAGGTTTATCAAAATAAAAGTAGTAAACCAATAGATATAAGCGAAGAGATTCACGCATTTATTACGGACTATCAATCAGAAGTCCCCGCAGGACTAACATTAACAATACTGCAAGATCAGTCGGAGCCTTTTAGTCAACGCATAAACTTGTTAACCAGTAATGGTCTTATTGGCATGTTGTTGGTTATCTTAGTGCTATCCCTTTTTCTTGATTTAAGATTAGCTTTTTGGGTAAGCATGGGCATACCTATTTCGATAATCGGCACCTTAGGACTTATGCCATTACTGGATATTCCTATCAACATGATCACTCTTTTTGCTTTTATCATTACCTTAGGAATTCTGGTTGATGATGCGGTGATTGTCGCCGAAAATATTTACCTGAAAGTACAGCAAGGTATTGCGATGGATATAGCCCTTAAAGAGGGGGTGAAAGAGATGACTTTACCTGTAGTTTTTTCAGTGGCAACCAATATTATTGCGTTTATCCCGCTGCTTTATGTACCAGGAGAGCTAGGTGTTATGTATAAACCCATGACCTTGCTCATTTTTGCTATTTTCATCGTTTCTCTTATCGAAGCCTTATTAATTTTACCTCTTCACTTAAGACATATTGATAAACCGATGCGTTTTCGCGTTATATCTAACGCTCAAGCTTATTGCTTTAAACGCTTCGACCACTTTAAAACAACGGTTTATGCTCGATGGTTACGAGCCAGTTGCAATAACCCTGTTACGATAATTATCATCTTTGTATCACTGGCTACGCTGGTTTTCTCTTGGGTTTACAGTGGCCGAGTTGACTCTAGCTTTGTGCCTAAAATTGAATCGACTCGTATAGATGCAGAGGTTGAATTTCCTACGGGTGCACCGTTGACAGATAAAACAAACATTATTAATTATATTGAAGCGGCTGGTATCAAGGCGATTAAGAGCTTAAACGGGCAAAATGATTATACGTTTCGCATGCAAGATATCGGCTCAAGCAGTGGCTCTTCAACTTTTATGATTGTTGCAGATGAACAACGCAATTTTACAGCTAAAGAGTTTGTCGATGCTTGGCGGATCAATATTGGCAAAGTACCTGGCGTAAAATCAATTTTCTTTGACTATCAAGTAGGTCCAGGTGGCGGTAAAGAACTGGTTATAGAGCTGGGTCATAAGGATGCTGATATATTAACCCTCGCCGCCAAGGAGTTAATGAACGGGCTTAATAGAATATCAGGAGTAACTGATATCGATAGTGCATTGATGGATGGCAAACTACAATATAACCTTACGCCAACACCATTAGGAAAAAACCTTGGTTTTACCAGTGACAGCTTAGGTGACTTAATTCGTTTACGCTTTTTTGGAGGCGAAGCCATTCGACAAATAGTGGCTGGCGACGAAGTAAAAGTAAGAGTGATGATGCAAAGAAGTCAGCAGTATTATGCCAACCAACTCAGCCGATTAATTATTACGGCGCCTAATGGCGACAGCGTAGAATTAGGCCAAGTAGCTAATATCACCACCTCTAAAGCAGCCACAAGCATCAACCGAGTTGACGGTATTCAGTTAGTGGAAGTTACCGCCAGTTTATTACGACAAGTAGCTAATGCCTCGTTAATACTCAAAACGGTTGAAGAAGACTTATTAAGCAAGTTAAGTGCTAAGTACCCTGATCTTGAGGTAGAACTTGGTGGTGAGGCAAGAATCGAATCAAAAGTTAATGCAGAAATAATTAAAGGCGCAGTCTTAGCATTCGCGCTTATTTTTGCCATGTTGGCAATAATTTTCCGTAACTATCTTGATGCTATTTTAGTCCTACTTATTATTCCCTTTTGCTTAGCCGCTGCTATGTTAGGGCATATTGTGATGGGTTATTCGTTTAGTGTGATGAGCCTATTTGGCATGATTGCGCTTTCAGGTTTAGTCATTAATGGCTCATTTGTTATGTTGCTTAAAGTTAAAGCCTTGATAAAGGACGGTATGGATTATAAAGAGGCTGTAATTGAAGCTGCTTTGAATCGCTTTCGCCCTGTGGTACTAACAGCAGTAACCACTGCAGCGGGTTTATTTCCTATGCTGTTTGAAACATCAACACAGGCATTATATTTAGTGCCGATGGTCATTAGTTTAAGTTTTGGCTCGGTATTCTCTATTGCCACAATTTTGTTGTTAAGCCCGGCAATGTTTACGTTATCAGAGCAATTTAAAGTCAATAATGAAAAAACTGAATCACTAACAAAGTCGACTATAAATGCCTCGAAGCTAAGAGCATTCGGTTAGAGATATCATCAAGGATTAAAGTTATTTCAATGCCGATTGGGTTTTGTTAATTTTATTACTAAAATTAACAAAACCTACATAAAGATTAATTTTAGCGTTATCTAAATTTTAGTGAAAATACCTGACTCCAGCTTTATTGAGCAACTAAGGCATAAGAGCCAACTATCTATTGCTTATTTCTAATTGTTTTTAGAGTCTATCGAGGTAATAAATTTATTAAGGAGATTTAAGCCATATGGCCACTCGCCAATATTTGAATCTGCATTAACATGCTTCAAATCACCAACAATAGTTAAGTCGCTCCCCCAAATATCAACAAAGTACTTAGATCTATCAAGTGTAGAATAAGGGTCATTTGTACTTGCCAATACCATACTAGGAAAGGGTAACTTCTCTAATGGAGGTAATTGATAGCCTGATATCTCCTTTGGAAAGTGCTCACACTGAACATCTGGTACCGCTACCATAAATGCACCAATTATATTGGCAGAGTACTTTTTACTCCATTCTATAATGGTGCTTCCACCCAAACTATGACTCACTAAGAGAATAGGCCCATCTATAGATTGAACAAGTGCATTAAGGCTTTCTATCCAATCTACACAATTTGGATTATTCCAATCATCTTGTTCAACCCAATAACTGTTTTTTGTTATTTTGCACCATGAATTCTGCCAATGCCCCTCTGTCGAATTTCCATATCCTGCAACAAAAACGGTACTAAACATTATTTTCCTCATTTAATTAATATAAATTTGTGTAACTAAAACCATAACAGCCTTACTAGTCGGATTATACCTGTATTGATGTCTGAAACATCCCAGACTAAATTATTATTTAGCCATTCAACGTCCCCTATCTACTAACTCGTTGCTGAAGCAGTCAATACTTTATGGTATGAAAAGGTGCGGTCATTAGATAGAAGCTAGCGATGTTTTCAACGTAAAACATTGTACAAACACATTGTTACCATTTTAAACGTCACTTTTCAAAAAATCGTTTTATAATTTATTAATAATAAATTTTTGAAACAACTGACGTTATCAACGGTCTATTGAAATACAGTGTATTTATGGAATTCAATATGAATAAAAGTTTTATAGCGTTATTTTTTATCACATCACTTATTACTAATAACGCAGTGGCTAACTCGGCGATAAACAAACTTGATAACCCAATAACCCAAGGCATAAACCATTTAGGTTTAACGGTCTCCAATTTAGAAAAATCTACTCAGTTTTTTACAGAGACATTGGGTTGGAAAGTTGTTGGTGGTTATGATGATTATCCGTCAAAATTTGTCACTGATGGCAAACTATTTTTGACACTCTGGCAAGTAACAAAACCATCAAAAAGTATCGCCTTTGACAGGAAAAATAATGTCGGCTTGCATCATTTAGCCTTCAGTATTAACAATCTAGAGGATTTGAATAGGCTTTATGAGCGTTGCAAAAAGACCGAGGGTGTACTTATCGAATTTTCGCCTGAGCCCAACGGTAATGGTCCTACTATGCATATGATGATAAGAGAACCAAGTGGCAACAGAATTGAGTTTGCTTTTACCCCTAAATAGAACCAATAGTTAACGATTAAACGAGTTGAATTGAGGTTTTGGACAAAGAGAATGAGTTAAAGTATTACTAACATTTGCTTTAACTCATTTCGTTATTTAAGTCACTTTGTCACAGATTCGTATACTCACTTAAATCTTAAATTGCTCTACCTTCAAGTTCACTTCATTCATTGACGCAATAACATTTTGACTATTACTATCTAACTGCTGACTGCCAACAGATGTTTGTTCTGCAATTTCAATAATCTCACGTAGGTACCCATTTACATGCTCTGTTGCTTGCATCTGTTGTTGTGTTTGTTCACTTACAATTTCACTCGTAATTTTGATACCTTCCACGCTATTAAGTACGCAATGCAGCGCTTTTGAAACATCGGCATTTTTTTTCACACAATTTGTAGCACTACTCGTTCCTGCTTCCATCATCAATTTCGCTTCTTCTGCTTGTTGTTGGATTTGGCTAATTGTTCTGTGTATATTTGTGGTCGACTCTTGTGTCTTCATCGCTAAATTTCGTACTTCTTCGGCAACAACAGAGAAACCTCTTCCGGCCTCACCTGCACGCGCTGCTTCAATAGCGGCGTTCAATGCTAGTAGGTTTGTTTGATCAGCAATTGCTTCAATAACATTCAAGACCTCACCAATTTCAGTACTTGAGGTTTTCAACGCAAAAATAACTTCACTTGTTTGCGCTACGTTGTTAGATAAAAGGTTAATCTCTGCTACCGCTTGTTCGACAAAATCAACACTCACTTTAGTTTCTTGATAGATATCTTCAGCTTGCTTTTTTACATCTAGTGAGCTTTCTGAAACGGTTGAAGTAGACGCATTGACTTGTACCATCGCCTCACTAATATTATCAATTTCATTTTTCTGTCTGAACGTCCCTTGCTGTGTTTCAACTGAAATAGTGGAAAACTCATCAAGCTGCTGCTTAGTACTGGCAACTGATGTGGTGATGTCTGTCACTGTTTGATGAACTTTCTCGATGAAGCCATTAAATTCTTTAGATAAAGTCGAAATCTCATCTTGACCATTAATGGTCAAACGCTTAGTTAAATCGCCATCGCCACGAGATAACTCAATTACTGCAGTGATTAATTCATTTATGGGCCTAACTAAACGCTTCACCATAATAAGCGCAGTGATAATGGAAATTGAGCTGATAAAGACAAGTAATATGGAGGTTATAAATAATTTTTCATTTACTGAACTCTCAGCCTGCTTAGCTAGGGCCCCAGCTTCGAGCAAGGTATCTTTCACCAAAAGACCTAAACGCTGTTGAATAACATCTGTCTCTTATACACATCTCCGAGCCCACGAGACCGTACTAGATCTCG
>OJBR01000856.1_pt1 | contig 10242 bp, 8 predicted proteins | sample 1591161 | NCBI WGS metagenome assembly OJBR01 (sample SAMN05416803, study PRJEB24817) | seawater metagenome | isolation source: Sea water | place: Canada:Atlantic | collected 2013-07
GCAGCGTCAGATGTGTATAAGAGACAGCTCACTTTACTGACCTAAATAAACGATGCTTTATGTTCACTTAGATACGAGCGGACGTTCCCCACAGATATAAATACGCATTGTTTGACTATAAATATTACCAATTAATCGAATAACCTGACTGGAAAAAATGCCACCACAGCAGTCATTCGAAGGTTAGAGGGTTATTTTCTCAGCAAGACGTTAATTATTGCGTCCATTGCAAACGCTGTCAGACCGTTGAGTACCTAATGAAACATCACCAACAACAGCCAGTTTAGTTGTTACAGAGTCAATTAACACGCTAACGAGTGAATCCCACTGCACCTTTATTAAGATCTCTACTGTTGAGATATAACGATTTCATTGTTGTCATCTATAACCACAAGATAGCTTTCGCCTATATTTGCAATTTGGCAGAAGTTTGATTGAACATCATTTATTAATTCAATGTCGGCACAATTATCAACCGTTATATTATTTGAAACCTTACCTTTTTCAACCGTAGTTATTGCTGAGGTATCATTGCCCAGAAATATAGAACGGTCGATAACGGAAAAGAAGCGGATATTGTAAACATTCTTTTGTGGCGACGTTTGACCTTCGATGATGCTAAGAGAAAAGTTATCATCATCTAACCAGGCAACAGCAAAATATTCTTTGTTGTGCTCAAGTTTATGGAAAATATTAGCTTTTTGGCTTTGGTTATTTGTATCTCTAATTGCCATCTCGGTCTTACTGAGATTATCATTCCATTGATAGTTTATTAGCTCACTCGTTTCGCCACTTACTACGCTTGCTAGTTGATAATTACTATTATAAATACTCTCAGTTATGGCCTTAGGGCTTACATAAAAGTTTGTCATTTCGTCCGTTGCATTAACAAAATTTATCAGTGAACTTCTATTTTTTTCAACCGCATTAATGTCTTTATCAAAATCTTCTGAATCGTTACACGCAGATAAAACAATAATGCTTAGTGATATAGTTATTATTTTAAATACAGTTTTTTTATTACATAGTTTCATATTTTTATCTCTAGCTTCTATTTAAACGATAAAGACAGTTTAAAGAAGCTTGAGCGTAAACAATATGGTGTTAGTGAGACGTATTGTGACGGTTTGTGACAATTGATAGTGATTTAAATTCTATTAGGCCGCCCAGTATGGTTGACCACTTTAAAGGCAATTGAGCTTAACTATGTTTTAGTGCTTTAATGTCATTATTTACCACGACTGTGTACCGGCCAATACAACTCAAATTTAGCACCGTTTAACTTGCTGTGAGAAATCTTAATATCGCCTTTATGCCATTGGGAAATCTGTTTAACTATGGCAAGCCCTAAGCCATGTCCTACGGCTAAATCTCGTTGTTTGTTGCCTAATTGTGCGAAAGGCTGAAATATCAGCTGCCAATTTTTTTCATCTATACCGTCGCCGTCATCCTCAACAATAAGTTGATAATATTGCTTATCTTTACTTAATAAAAACGATACTGAAATTGTTGAACTTGCATATCGACAAGCATTTACTATCAGGTTATTTAAAGCTCGAATGAGTGCGATGGGATCGATATGAATTGATTTGTCTTCAAGTGATGGTTCTACTGCTACCTTAAATTGCAAATGAGATTTTTCTTGGCTGATAAATTCTATTTCTTGGCGTAGTTTATTGGCAAACTTACAACGGCTAAAATGCACAGTGTCCGTTGCCCTAGTGTAACGAGAAAGCAGTAATGTCTGGTTAATTAGGTGGTCTAAGGTATCTATGCTTGTGCTTACACTTTGCCGATACTTATGTTTATCTTGTGCAGTGAGCATTTCATCGTCTAACATTTCAAAAGCAAATCTAAGACGATAAAGCGGTGTTCTTAAGTCATGAGCGATGGCATTGGTTAACTCTCGTTGACCTTTTATTAACGACTCTAGGCGTAGCGCCATACTATTAAAGCCATTGCCCAATCTAGCGATAACCGATGCTTTTGATAAATCAGCCCTTAGCTTTAATTCGCCTTCACCAAATTCAGCAACGGTATCTCCAAGTCGAATTAAATCTCTCCATAAAGGGTATACCCACATAAACATGCCCACGGAAATAAAAAGGATGAACATCAGCAAAAGCATAATAAGGATTACAGTACTATCAGAAGAAATTGATATGGCTTTCGCAATGAGCACAAACTTATTATCGGGCATTAAGGTATAGACCGTGAGGTTGCTCCTATCAGAGACCTGCCAAGAAAATTTTGAATCTTGCAATTGCTTATATTTATCTAAGGGTAATTCAACATCGATATATTTTTCTATTGATAAATTAAAATGAAAATATGATGTCAGCTCATCAATAACTTTTGGCCACTGTTCAGGGTTTTTCGCTGCAAGCTTTTGTTTAATCAAATAAATAGTCCCTTTACTCGCTCGCAGTAATTCTTCTTCTTTAGTTAAATAAAGTGCTAAAGAAATGACTTTGTTAGTATTTGCTATTTTTTTGAGGAGAAGTTCTGGTCCGGAGTTTATGAAAATAAATTCACCGGATTGAAGTTCTCTAAATTGATTGTTTGACAGGGTTTCCTGAACTAAGTCTTTTAACTTTAAAGGATAGCCAAACTCAATAGATAAATCGTCAATTTTTTTATCCCAATCATTTTTTTCAGTGTTTTCAAGTACCTCTTCTATTAAATGAAATGTGCCGTTATAGATATTAATGTAGCGTGTTTTTTCAGCATATTCATTAAACATTTGTAACGGACTATATTCATTGGGGAATATAAGAAAAAACAGTGGCACAAAGACAAGCAGCCAGAGCTTGAAGAATGCTTTAATCATTGTTTGTATAACCTATTATTTCGTAGTTTACATGCAAAGTTGATAACCTTGTCCACGAATGGTTTTAATTAATTCTGCTTGTACTGAATCACCCTGTAATCTCTTGCGTAAACGTGAAATACGGCGATCGATTGAGCGATCTAATCCATCGTAATCGTATCCTCGAATATGTCGCATGATGTCATCTCGGCTCACTAACTTTCCTGAATTACGAGCTAACAAATAGAGTAACTCAAATTCTGCTGTAGTTAGCTCTATTTCTTTGTCGTCAAGTACAATTTTTCGTCGTGCAATATTAATAACAAGAGAGCCAACTACTATAGTGTCTAAATCGGGATATTTATCTGGAGTTTGAACTTCTGCCCCATGCGGAGCACGTCTTAACAAAGCTCGAATGCGAGACAAAAGAAGGCGCGGTTGAACCTGTTTAATAACATAGTCATCAGCACCAAGTTCGAGTCCCATCATCTGATCAATATCATCATCTAATGCGGTTTGCATCAGAATAAATCCATCATAAGTTGATCTTACTTGTTTGCATACTTCCATACCGCTTTGTCCAGGTAACATTACATCTAAAATAACAATGTCAGGTTTATCCAAGACTATGCGTTTTGCTGCCTCTATACCATTATCAATCACAGTTACTTCAAATTCATATCGGCTTAAAAAATCATTAATTAGATTAGCAAGCTCTTTGTCGTCTTCAACTAACATAAGCTGTTTTTTTACACTAATATTTTCGTGATCTGTCATAATTTTTGAAATAATAGAATCTCCTAAAGTAAGCATTATTCTACAAAAATAAATACCAATACACTGTGACCATTTGTGACAGCTAGTAGACACAAAGGTTGGTATTTTTAGATTTTAAGATATGTAGTGTGAAATTTATAGTTATCTATCCCTGCTTTGTAGTGCCGGAATCATAAAGCGACTATATTGTGGCATAACGCGACCTTAGAATTGATGATTAACTCGATATTAATTAGTTGTTCCACGTTGTGGAAGAAGGCCAGTATTATTAATGTAACTAATTGGCTTTAGTTCGCTAAAGCAGCCAAAGAACTAACAAAGCCTTTAAAAATCAAACTCTCTTTTGTGATTGGTGTAGTATGTTGGGTTGGGCTGACCAAAAGAATTAGTGAATTCCCACTGTATACAATTCTACGGTTGTTACACCCCTTTATTTAGTTCAAAGAATCCATTCAAACAACTGATGGTAAACCTACTATAGAAATAAAAGGTCTATCAGGCTCATAGTTAAGATCAAATGATGGAAGCCAACGGTAGCAAAGAGCTTAAAGCAGCCCCACAAACAAGCAGCGAACTTAGGGGGTATTACCCTAATTATGGTCTTATTCAGACTAAAAGGACTATATTGCGCACAAGTGTGAACATTAACTATCAACCATACTTATAGTCCCTTTAACAAATAAGCACTATCATGTACAACATTATTCCTTACACCCCAAAACCTAGCTGGAATAAAGGACAGCTCGACGGTCAAAAACTCCCCTTTAAGCTTGAAGAAGTTTGGTCTATTAGAACTAGGCTCGATTTAGCGAATAACCTTCGCGAATTAATGATGTTTAATTTGGCGTTAGATTGTAAATTGAGGGTATGTGATTTCATTAAACTTAAAATTTCGAATTATGATTCAGGTAACCTTATTTAGTTAAATAGCTTAGAATTTTCGCTCCTGCCCATCTTCCTGTTTAGGGATGAAAAGTGCTAAAACGACAACGACTGAGATAACACCACCGGCTATATAACCCCAGCGTTCTAGGGTAACGCCTTCAATGCCATACGCATGATGGAACAGAAATGCTGCCAAGCAAGCTACCATGATGGCTATAAATATTTTCATAATGTTTCCTTTAGTTTTTACTGCTATTTATCGCCATATATTACTAAATTTAGGCTTATTAGCCACCTTTGTTTTCATGAACGAAAGAGCTGATATTTAATTTGAAAAAAATATCATTTATTGAAGCACAAGAGTCTCTCCAAAAAACATACTTTAAAAGTATCCCATAACCTGGTCAATTTCACACATTTCGGTGTGGGGATTTGAGTGCATGAGCCTATTACCTGATTGGTTCGTCAGCGGTTTTGTGTCTATTTCATTCTCAATGTTTGGGATTACGTAGTTATTCAAATGGAAGGACAAGTAATGGACGAGAAAATCATTATGTTTATGCTTGCCCAGTTATTTTTACTACTTATTGTGAAGTAAAATAAAGATACTTCCATCAACTGATTTTTGTTTAGGTATTACCACTTTTCAGCACTATAACTGTAATATTAATCAACCGAGAAAATAGAATGGTGGAAGTTCAACGACAGGTATGAGCCTTGAACTGGACGTTAACACGATCATTTCATGATATGTTTCGAATGATTATTAAGTTTCACTTATGCCTGTTGAAGTCAGGTTCCAACTTTTTTAAGTGTTTAGGTACTTTTAAAAAAAAGCCCTTTTTGCTCAATGGCACAAGTAGGCTTTCTTGAGATTTTTGTTTCGATCTTTACTTAGCTTCTACACATACGGATTAGAGAGCTAATACCAGCGATGATATTGGAATAAACTGGCATATTCAATTTCGAGTAATAAGGCTGTTCCCATTGGTATTAATGCTTAGCTTAGCGCTTTAGTTAAAGCAGCTGAAGCTAGCTGGTAATTCATTGATTCAAAGAATGGGTATGTAAACTGAAAAACAACTCCCCTTACCTATCTCTGATTTCACTACTATTTTACCATTATGCTGTTCAACTATTTGATGACTAATCGATAACCCTAACCCAGTACCTTGACCGATAGGTTTACTGGTATAAAACGGGGTAAATATTTGCGCTATATACTCAGAATCTATACCACTACCAGTGTCTTCTATTTCAATAACAATATTTCCTTCCTTAACAAATGTTCTAACAAATATATCTCCTTGCTCGCTTATTGATTGCCCTGCATTAATCAATAGGTTCATAAACACTTGATTTAACTTACCTGGAAATACATGTACTCTCGGTAAGGTTTGTAAATCGACATGCACTTTACAATTGTATTTAAGTTCATTATGAACCATGTTCAAAGTAGCGCTTAATCCTTCATTGATATCGGTAAGTGCTTTTTCCACTTGGTCAACACGAGCGAACGTCTTTAAGTTTTTGACTATCTCAGAGACTCGATCAACACCTGAGATACTACTTTTAATCAATGGTGGTGCATCATCAAACAGGAACTCTAGCTCATACTTTTTAGCTAATTTTTTATGGTTTTCTTTATCTTCATCACTCACGAGTCCGTCGTTAAATTCAAGATAATATTTTTCAATATCAGAAAAATAATCTTCAAGTACTTCTAAATTACTTCGAATAAAACCAATAGGGTTATTTATTTCATGTGCAACACCCGCAGCCAGAACACCAATGCTCGCCATTTTTTCAGATTGCACTAATTGTGATTCACTCTGCTTCAGCTCTTCATTAATATTTGACAGCCTTTCATAGCTTTCTTTTAACGCACGTTCACGCCGTGCCACCTTTTCACTCATGAGATTAAACTGACTAAACAAGTTCGCAAACTCCATAAACCTTAAATCACCTTCCAAGGCATCCGGCTCATGACCTTTTTCAAGGCTAGAAGTTAGCTGGGAAAGTGCAAGAATTGGTTTAACAAAATAGCGATAGCCATACAAATAAGCCAATAGCGTTGTTAGCACTATTGCAAGAATAATGTAACTGCCTAGTTTGATAACTAAATCAGATAGCGCATTGTTTCTGTACGCTTCATCAACGGTAAAGTTAAAGCTAACACCTGCATCTTCCCATTGTATTGTTTGCTTAATACCAACCGCATGTTTACCAAATTTAGCAATGGTTTGGCTATCCTTCACCACTTCAATCATTAAACCATCTAGAACCTCAACATCAATTTGACCGGCAAGGATTGTTTCTAAAGGGATATTGGCCAGTAAGACGCCTTCTACATGTTTGTTATATATGACTGGGAATGCAACACACCAGTAATACTGTCCATCAATGGCTAGAATTTGAATAGAGCTAGACTGCTCTTCATTGAGTAGAGCTTTCACCCATGGAAATTCTTTATAGTTTGTTTGAGTTGCAGCGGTGGAATGTAATGTGGTGCCTTCAAAATCAAGCAAGGTTTCTTCATATTTTAAACCCAATATTGTTAAGCCTGCCATATAGTCTTTGATTTTTCCTATATTTCTCTTAGGCTGCATTATTCCTTGAACAAAGAGTGACTCTTGAGACTGTTCTTTCAATAAAATCAGGTGATGATTGAGGAAGACTCGATAGCTACTATTTAGTGCACTGATCTCTCCTTTAGCAATTTTTTCGTATTCGCTATTAACGAGATCAACCACATGAGTGCTAACTAAGCTGGTAATAATAACCGCTAAGCCGACACAACTAACAAATACAAATCTTGCTAAAGCAAAAGAAACAGTACTTTTAATCATTTATCTCACTCAATACTTTCATTAATATTACTTTAATGGTTATCTGCGAACTAGTTAAGCAAAATAATCTCATTTCTATAGGTATACTTTCCCATTGAGTAGTCTTCAATGGTCAAGGCTTCATGGGCATTGCGCTGTGTCTTACTATAAGGAGTGAACGGTCGTTGGTAGCTTTTTAACAACCCTTGGACTGGCTGTTTCAAGTGCTCTAAAGCATAGTGAACTAGGTCTTTATCTTGGTTTCTATCACCCGTTAATTTAACCTGATTCATGGCTGCGATGACAAGTTTAGTGAGATCATAAGCATGGATAAAACCAGTTTGAGCTTTAATATCTGTTAACTGCTGTATATTACTATTTGATTTAATTGCTGTTGCTAAGACACTTTTAGCAAGTATAGATAAGTTGTCATTGAGGAATGAGAAATTAGTTTGTATAAATTGTAAATCAATATGCTCAAGCTGACTTGCGGTGACATTCTCCGTAAAGTCTCCCCCTGTTATGCCCCAATGACTTCGGATTGGTAAATGAATACTTTGGGGTAATTCAAGCATAGCTTTTGTAAAAGTTGCTCCTTCTGCTGAGTTACCAACAAAAAAGATAACATCTGCGCCACTGGCTTTAATATCTCTAAGTAACACTTTGGCATGATTCTCCCCTACCCCCCAATTAAACCAAGAGACACCTACAGCTTTTATGGATGCATCTTTTAAGGCTTGAGTCATAGTATTTTCATTTGAGCGTCCCCAACCGGTATCTTCTAATAATAAATAAGGTTTAACAAAACCTTGCTCAATCGCTTTGTTAGTTATAAACCTACCAGCATTGCTATCATCAATAGATAAACGAAAAATCCAATTTTCATTTGAGCCACTTCGAGTTATGGGCCCTGCAGCTGCCCAAGGGTCTAACAGGAGAATATTATTATCGTTAATAAAGGATTTATTGGCTAATAATGGAGGTGAATGTAACCCAGAAAAAACCATCAATGCTTGGTCATCAGCTAAAAAGGCTTCTAAGTTACGTAGGCTGCGTAAAGAGTTTGCTCTATGGTCTTTTAACTCGACTTCAAATTCAATGCCTTGAATGCGGTTGTCCACTTCAGCAAGCGCAGTATTAATACCTTGCTGGATAGATAAACTTGATGCAGTAGCACCGCTAAAGTCCGCATCAAGGTAAATAGTATACTTTTGCTGCGCATGAACGTTTCCAGGGTAAGATATCACTAAAAAAAGGCAGGATAATAATAAATATCGAAACAAAAGGCTCATCACAAACATCACGTATCCTTTTAACAATTAATGACATACTTGTCTTATTTTAGATAAGTTATCACTTTAACAGGTTACTAATAAAGCTTATTTACTGTATTTATTATCAAGTGGTATGGTGGTGTACTATTGGTGCCATTCTAACAGGTGAGTATAACTAGTGAGATTAGGCTTTAATCTGTATGTACTTGCAGATTGAAACAGTAGATTCACTTGGCTATGTTATTTTGCAATCTTTTTAGCTATCAAGCTGAAAGTAAGGGAAATTATAAAAGAGATATAAAGGAAAAATGGTTTAATGATATTAAATATTATTTTATAAAAAATAAATTTATGAATAAAATCAATATTATAACTTGGAATAACTAGAAATTTTTACTTTAAATGGTACCCGGAGCCGGACTTGAACCGGCACGCTTTTCGGCGAGGGATTTTAAATCCCTTGTGTCTACCAATTCCACCACCCGGGCATAGTTATCTAAAAGATAAAGGGAGTTTTTTATAGTAGGTATTGGTAACCTACTTATTCTTTTAGTGAAATATTGGAGCGGCTAACGAGACTCGAACTCGTGACATTCACGTTGGCAACGTGATGCTCTACCAGCTGAGCTACAGCCGCTTCATCTGCTGACTCCCTGTCAACTGGAAACGCATTCTACATTGAAAAACGGATGAGTCAACCCTTTAATATCAATTTTATTTTGACTGCTCAAAAAGCGACTAATCTGGTGTTTTTTTAGCTAAAAACTCGCTATTTAACGATTAATTACTTGGTTAACTCTGGCCAAGCTGCTTTAAAATAGATCACCATTGACCAGAAAGTAAGCACCGTCGCAATAGCATAAAAACTATAAGCTGCAAAAATGAGTATTTCATGCGGAAATTCAAACAAAATTAATGGAATATCATAAGTTGGATACCAAATTAATCCCATAATACCTAACATTTGTGCTGCGGTTTTATATTTACCCATTTGTGAAACAGCAATAACGTCTCGATTACCACGTGATGACATAAATTCGCGCAAAGCACTGATAAATATTTCGCGTGAAATCATTAATATTGCTGAAACTGATATCCACCACACCTGTAAATCTTGAATTAAGATAACTAATGCAGCAACCACCATCAATTTATCGGCAACGGGATCAATAAAAGCACCGAAGGCTGAAGATTGATTAAGCTTGCGCGCTAAATAGCCATCAAGCGCATCACTAATCGCAGCAAACCAAAACACAGCAAACGCACCAAAATGATTCCATGACACTGGTAAATAAAAGACCACGATAAAAACCGGGATTAAAATAATTCTAAATAATGTAATTTGGTTAGGAATTGTCCACATAGTATGTCTAATAGTCTTATCGTTATCTAATCAAGTGAGTCGTTCTGCACGACATTTTACACAGATCATGCGTTAATTGTCATGTAAGGCGTCATAAATATTTTCAGCTAATAATTTGCTAATACCAGGGACTTTTTCCAGCGTTGTTTTATCTGCCTTTAAAACTTCTTGTAAGCCACCTAAATACTGTAAAAGTGCTTGTCTCTTCTTAGCGCCAATACCGGGAATAGTTTCTAATGTTGACTTCTTACTGGCCTTTTGACGCTGTCTCTTATACACATCTGACGCTGCCGACGAAGAGGATAG